>Ga0114923_10000135_pt1 | contig 56954 bp, 57 predicted proteins | sample SumtaG_FD_89578 | JGI IMG/M metagenome (GOLD analysis project Ga0114923, IMG submission 89578) | Deep subsurface microbial communities from Indian Ocean to uncover new lineages of life (NeLLi) - Sumatra_00157 metaG | ecosystem: Environmental > Aquatic > Marine > Oceanic > Sediment | place: near... | reverse complement strand
GGTAGCTCAGCCTGGATAGAGCGACTGCCTTCTAAGCAGTAGGTCGCAGGTTCGAATCCTGTCGGGGGCATGAATCATTAAGATGAAAAAAAAAGAGATGGTAAAGGTTGCAATAGTGAAGTGCAAAACTTACAAGCAAGAAGAAGTTGATAAGGCGATTAAGACACTTCTTGGATTGGCAGAAATACAACTTCCAAAAGGAAAGAAGGTTTTAATCAAACCAAATATTGTTGGTTCATTTAAGAAAAAACAAGAAGCAACTACTACACATCCTTCTTTAATTGAAGCTATTTGTAAAATTTTGAAAGCAAATAATTGTAAAATTTATATTGGAGAATCTTCTTTTATGGATACTAGTTGTGCTTTTCGTGATTCTGGAATTGAAAAGGTTTCTAAAAAATATGGTACATTAATCATTTTTGAGCAAGATAAACTAACGAAAATAAAAGATGCAAAAGCAAAAGTGTTGAAAAATTTTTATTTATCTAAAACTCTCAAAAATGTTGATTTAATTATTAATTTTCCTAAACTTAAAACTCATCAACTTACAAAATATACTGGAGCTATAAAAAATCTTTATGGTTGTATTCCAGGAGGTATGAAACAAAAATTACATCTGAAAGCAGGAACTACAACAAAATTTTCTAAATTATTGGTAGATATTTATCAGAATTTGAAACCAGAAATTAATATTATGGATGGAGTTGTTGGGATGGAAGGAAAAGGTCCTACTTCTGGAAATCCAAAAAAAGCAGGATATCTTCTAGCCTCAAAAAATGCTGTGAGTTTGGATGTTGTATCAAGTAAATTAATGGGCTACAATCCTAAAACTATTCCCACGATAAAAGAAGCTATAAAAAGAAAGTTAGGGACTTTTAAGTTTGTTTTAGTAGGAATGGCCAAATTACCAAATTTACATTTTAAAAAACCATCTGTTACAGAAGAATTATCTAAAAATATTCTAAAACGATTTAGGCAAAAGCCAATAATCGTTGATGAGAATAAATGTATTAAATGTGGGCTTTGTGCAAGAAAATGCCCTGCTAAAGCTATAAAATTAAATCCCTTTCCGGAAATTAATAAGAAAAAATGTATAAGGTGTTTTTGTTGTATGGAAATTTGTCCAGAACATGCTTTAAGTTTAAAAGAATCTAAGAAAAAAAGAAAAAGAAAAAAAAGGAATAATTTTAAATAAAGAATTCTTAGTATAACTTAATTGTGAAGAAAATTCCTCATAATGCGGAGGTGGCACAGCGGCTACTGCATTCGCCTGCAGAGCGAATATTCGTGGGTTCGAGTCCCACTCTCCGCTTTCAAACAAGACTTTTTCAGAAATCTTTAAATATCTTATTGTAGTGCCTAACATATGGCATTTATTGTAAAGAAAAAAATTCATGGAAATGAATATTATTATCTTAATGAAAATAAAAGAGTAAATGGTAAAGTGAAAACAAAAACAATTGCATATCTTGGAAAAACAAAAACAGGAGCAAGTAAAAGAGCTAGTGAAATATTAAAAATTAATGAAAGAAATAAAAATAAAATTGAGAAAAAAAGAATAAACCAAGAAAATAATCTTCAACCAAAAAAGATTTCAATAGAAGAGATGGCTGTCTTTTGCAAGAAAAAAGGGTTTGTTTATCAATCAGGAGAATTATATGGTGGTTTAGGGGGTTTTTGGGATTTTGGGCATTTAGGAGTTGAGTTAAAAAATAATCTAAAAAAGGAATGGTGGAATTTTCATGTTCATAGAGAAGACATTGTTGGAATTGATGGAGCAATAATTACAAATCCAAAAGTTTGGGAAGCAAGTGGACATGTTGGAAGTTTTGTTGATGTTGCCGTTATCTGTAAAAAATGTAAGAATCAAAGCAAAATTGATAAATATGAGTTAGGAAAAGTAAAATGTGAAAAGTGTGGGGGAGAATACGAAAATAAAGGAGAATTTAATCCAATGTTTACAACCAATGTTGGGCCTTCAAAAGAAGATTCTGTTTTAAGTTATTTAAGACCTGAAACAGCTCAGTTGATTTTTACTAATTTTAAATCTGTTTATGATAATTCAAGGATGAAACTGCCTTTTGGAATAGCTCAAATAGGCAAAGCATTTAGAAATGAGATTGCTCCAAGAGATTTTTTATTTAGATGCAGAGAATTTGAGCAAATGGAAATAGAATATTTTGTAGGTTCTGAAGAACCTTGTCCATATAAAATTCCAAATGAAAAAATTTTAATTTACTCTGCAGAAGCACAGGAAAGAAATGAAGAGCCTGTAAAAATGAATATAAAAGATGCATTAAAAAAAGGGATTATAAAAAAAGATTGGCATGCTTATTGGTTAATAATTGAATTTTTATGGTTTAAAAATTTAGGTGCTAATCCTAATAATTTTAGAATAAGGCAACACAAAAAAAAGGAACTGGCTCATTATTCATCTGATTGTTGGGATTTGGAATATAAATTTCCTTTTGGTTGGAAAGAGTTACAAGGAATTGCAGATAGGGGAGATTATGATTTAAGTCAACATGAAAAATTTTCTAAAAAGGATTTAAGAATTTTTGATGAAAGCACAAAACAAAAAATTTTGCCAAAAGTTATTTGTGAACCCAGTTTAGGAGTTGAAAGGGCTTTTCTTGTTTTTATGTTTGATTCTTATTTTTATGATAATACAAGAAACAATATTGTCTTAAAATTACATCCAAAACTTGCTCCCATAAAAATTGCTGTTTTTCCTATTATCAAAAAGAAAAATTTTGAAAAAATTTCTGAAAAAATTATGAATAATTTAAGAACAGAATGGAATGTTATTTATGATAAGTCTGGAAGTATTGGTAGAAGGTATGCAAGAAATGATGAAATAGGAACTCCTTATTGTATAACTATCGACGGAAAATCATCAAAAAGCAAAGATGTGACAATAAGGGATAGAAATACGACTAAACAAGTTAGAGTTAAAATTTCTGAGCTTCGAGATGTGTTGAGAAAATTGATTAACAAGGAAATTGAATTTGAAAAAATTGGAAAAGTGATTGAATAATTTTTACCGAAGAATTTTTAAATGAATGTTTCTTAATATCATTAATTAAAAAAGAGGATTTAAAAAAAATGGCAAGAGCTAGAACCCCTTCACAAATTGAGGCAAAAGTCAAATCTCTTAAAAGCGAGATAGGAAGATTGGAGAAAAAAAGAAAAGAAGTACTTGAGGCAAAAAAGAAAAAACCAGTAAAAAAGAAATCTGCAACAAAGAGACCTAAAAGAAAGTCTGCTAAAAAAAGAAGAAGATAGACTTTACTAATTAACTTTTAAAATTGATTTTTCTAAAATTGAATATATTTTTAAACTATTTCTTTATCTTTTTATTATGGTTGATGATTGTATTTTCTGTAAGATAGCTAATGGGGTGATTGAATCTGTTAAGATTTGGGAGGATAGAGAATTTTTAGCTATTTTGGATGTAATGCCAAACACAGAAGGAATGACTCTTGTTCTTCCCAAAAAACATTTTGATTCAGATATTTTTGAAATGCCTGATAAAGATTATCTGAAATTAATGTTAGCTTCTAAAAAGGTTGCTAAGATTTTAAAAAAAAGTCTTAATCTTAAAAGAGTTGCTATGGTAATGGAGGGTATGGGAATTAATCATATGCATGTTAAACTTTATCCTTTACATGGTTTAAAAGAAAAATTTACTGAAATGTGGCATCCTAAGAAAATTTACTTTGATAAATATGAAGGATATATTACAACCCAGGTTGGGCCTAAGAAAGAAATTGATGAGTTGAAAAAAATTGCCAAAAAGATTAAGAATCCTTTGGAGTAAAATGTCTCTGGAGAGATTTTAACTCTCGACCTCTGCCTCATGAGAGCAGCGCTCTAAACCCTGAGCTACAGAGACAGTTATATTAAAAATAATCTCTTTAAAAGTTTTAAGGTTATTATTTATTCAAGCTTACTGCTGTTTTTGTTTTTCTTGTTTTTTTAATTTTGATAGAAGTCCAGCCATCTGATTTTTTAACTTTTTACTTGGCATACTATCTCCCAGTATTTTTTTGTTTTCTCCAAAATCTTCCTTAAATTTGATACCTTTATTCAAAAGAATATTTGCAGACCTTCTTACTAATTTAGGTTTTATTTTTCCCATGATAATAATCCATTATTCCTGTATTTAAAAGTTTCTTTTTAAATTTAAAAATTTTATTATATTTTTGTATTCTTCAAGAAATTTTAAAGCTTTTTTATCAAGTTCTCCTGAAGAGATAAATAATGCTATTTTTTTATTTACATTGCTTTTTTGAGCGACTATTTGCAAATCATTTTCTGTTATTTTTTTCTTATCTTTTCCAATTATTAACACTTCTATCTTTCCTAAATTAGTGTGTATTTTTGCTGTGCCAATAAATTCTTTTTTCTTAATTTCAATTTCTTCAGATAGTTCAATATTATTTTGTTTTAAAGAATTTAAAACAGTTATTACAAATTCTGATTTTTCCTTGTTTTTCCTTTTGGCAGATTTGGTGGGGGATTTTATAGAAGGCTTATCAAAAATGTTTAATTCTTTAGGTTTTTGTTTCGTAGTTTCTTTTATTTTTTGAACTGGTATTTTTTCAGTTTTTTTAAATTCTTTTTCATCAACAGAAAAATATCTCCAGAAAATTTCTTCATTTTTTTCGAAAGGTATTGCAAAATCTTTAATTGCTCTTAGTGCGACTGTTATTGCTGGTTCTTGTGTTTTATCTTTTAAAATTTTGTTTTCTTTCAAGAGAAGAAATGCTTCTTTTTCTTTACTATGAAGATATTGAGAAAATTTTTCAAGAAGAAATTCTTGTCCCATAAGAAAATATATTGGAGAATTACCTACTTTCATATGACTTGTTTTTATTTGTTTTTCAGAAACCAATTCAGAGAGAAAAACAGAGGCAAAAAGTATGCTTAATCCCATTTCTTTTGCAATATGAACTGGTAAACTAGGACCTCTGCTTTTTAATATAAAAAGAATTTTGTCTTTTAATTGAGATGTATCTTGTACAGCCATAAATGAAATAAAAGTGGAGAAGATTATAAAGTTTCTGTTGATTAAGGTCTTATCCATGTGACTTCATAATAACTGATGTCATTTTCTTCATCAACAATTGCTAAAAGAAGATTTTTTTTAGTAGACTGTGCTACCCTAGTTTTTGCAGAGAATGCATGCCATGTCAATTTTCCAGATTCATAATCTGTGAAGACAATCCATTTCGCGTGTTTTTTCCCAGGTCTTGAGCCTTTATCATAAACTCTAAATTCTGCTCCAAATTTTAATGCTGTTTTGACAATATAACCTCTTTTTCTTAAATCTTTAAAAACAGGATACTTAATTTGGATTTTCTTATCAATTCTTCTTAATTTATTCATTAGCTCTTTTCCTTTAAGTTTGTTGTTTCTTACAAATATTTCCATTTTACCCTCTTCAACAAGGAATAGAGCTTCTGAAAGAGAATATTGGACTTTTTCACCTATTGGTTCACCAAAGCAACTTTTTTTGTAGAGAGAATATGCTTCAGAGGTATTACTAGAAATAATTTCTCCAATAATATATGCTTGAATTTTTTCCATATACAATTAAATAAAATATAATATTTAAAAATATGCTTTTGTGATAAAGAAGGAAATATTTTAAAGGATTGTAATGATATAGGATTATGGACAAAATAATAAATTTCAAAGCCATAGAAAAAAAATGGCAAAAAAAATGGGAAAAGAAAAAGATATTTCATGTTCAAGCAAATTCTAAAAAAAATAAATTTTATTGTTTAGAAATGTTTCCTTACCCTTCTAGTTCTGGTTTACATATGGGACATGCTTTAAATTACACAATTGGTGATATCTATGCCAGATTCAAAAGAATGAATGGCTTTAACGTTTTATACCCAATGGGTTATGATGCTTTTGGACTCCCTGCAGAGAATGCAGCAATCAAAGTTAAAACACACCCTAAAAAATATACCGAAAATGCTATACAGAATTATATAGAACAACAAAAATTTTTAGGGTTAAGTTATGATTGGGAAAGAATAATTAGAACTTGTGATAAAGAGTATTATAAATGGAATCAATTTTTCTTTTTGAAATTTTTAGAAAAAGGGCTCGCATACAGGAAAAAGTCTCCTGTCAATTGGTGCCCAAAATGTAATACTGTTTTGGCGAATGAACAGGTGCATAATGGAAAATGCTGGAGACACAGTAATACTGATGTTAAAATTAAATATTTGAAACAATGGTTTGTTAAGATAACTAATTATGCAGAAGAACTTTTAGATTCTATTGATAATTTAAAATGGCCGAATAGAATCAAAATAATGCAAAAAAATTGGATTGGCAAAAGTCAAGGAACAGAGATTGATTTTGAGATTAATGGAGAGAAATGGCCTATTTTTACTACTAGACCTGATACTATTTATGGAGTTACTTTTATGGTAGTCTCTATCCAACATCCAAGATTAATGGAGTTAGCAACAAAAGAAAAAAAATCAGTTATTGCAAGATTCTTAAAGGAGTTCAAATCTGTTAGTGAAAAAAACATGGGAGAACTTGAAAAAAAGGGTGTTTTTACAGGAAGTTATGCAATAAATCTTCTAACAAATAAAAAGATTCCAGTTTATGCTGGTAATTTTGTGATAGCTGATTATGGAAGTGGTATGATTATGGCTGTTCCGGCTCATGATGAGAGGGATTTTGTGTTTGCTAAAAAATATAAAATTCCCATTAAAATTGTTATTAAACCTGAAAAAAACACAAAAGCAAAAAAAGAAATATATTCTGGTAAGGGCTTTCTGATTAATTCTCAAAAATTTAGTGGACTAAGCAGTACAGAAGCAATTAGTAAAATAACTAAATATCTGGAAAAGAAAAAAATTGGAAGAAAAGCGATTCAATATAAATTAAAAGACTGGCTTATTTCAAGACAAAGATATTGGGGAACTCCAATTCCTGTAGTATATTGCGATAAATGCGGAATTGTTCCTGTTAATGAAAAAGACTTGCCTGTTTTATTGCCAGAAAAAATTAAATTTGGAAAGGGAAATCCACTTAAAACAAATGATAATTTTGTTAATACTAAATGCCCAAAATGTGGTAATAAAGCAAAAAGAGAAACAGACACAATGGATACTTTTTTTGATAGTTCATGGTATTTTTTGAGATATTGTGATAATAAAAATGATAAAAAACCTTTTGAAAAAAATAAAATAGATTATTGGATGCCAGTTGACCAATATGTTGGAGGAGCAGAACATGCTTGTATGCATTTGATTTATGCCCGATTTTTTACAAAAGCCCTGAGGGATTTAGGTTTCCTGAAATTTGATGAGCCATTCACCAAATTATTCAATCAAGGAATGCTGCATGGTGAAGATGGTTTTGTTATGTCAAAATCTAGAGGGAATGTAGTTTTACCAGAAATTGTTTCAGAGAAATATGGTATTGATACTGCAAGACTTTTTTTGGTGTCTATGGCATCAGCAGATAATGATATCAATTGGAGTGAAAAGGGTATGGAGGGTAGTTTTAGATTTATTAAGAAAGTTATAGACTATTTTGAAAATGTTAAAAAAGGAAAAATTGAAGAAAAAGTTGAGAGTAAGTTGAATAAAACAATCAAACAAGTTACAAACCAAATTGAAAATTTTAAATACAATCTCGCAATAATTAAAATAAGAGATTTGTTTAATTCTTTTCCCCCAAAGATTAATAAAGATTTTTTAGAGAAATTTTTGAAATTATTACATCCTTTTTGTCCACATATTACAGAAGAGCTTTGGGAAAAGATTGGGAACAAAGGATTTATTAGTTTGGAAAAATGGCCACAATTTGAAGAAAAGAAAATTAATGAAGATTTTGAAAAACAGGATGAAATTGTAAACAAATTAATTAATGATATTAATAAAATTAAAGGAATATTATCCATAAAAAATCCCACAACTTATATTTATACCCTGCCTCAAGAAAAAGATTTATTTATTGGAAGTAAAAATTTAATAGTGCAAAATACAGGTTCAGTAGGAGCTCATATTTATGCAGTGAATGATAAAAAGAAATATGACCCAGAAAATAAATCAAAAAAAGTTAAACCTGGAAAACCAGGAATTTATTTAGAGTAAATTTGTATAAGATAGTTTTTTATAATTTGTTTTTTATTATTAATTTATGCTTACCAAAAAGAGGCGAAAAAAACCCAAAAAAATCAAAAAGGATATAACTCCTTTAGCAATCTCATTTTTGCTGTTAATTATTTTTTCTTTGATGGTGGTTGATTTTATGAAAGATAAAAAGGAAATTTTAACTTGTGGTGATGGAACTCTCTATGGAGAATGTTCTTTGAAGCAACCTTATTTTTGTCTGAATGGGACTCTTATTGCAAAAGCTTCTGTTTGTAACTGCCCAGAAATCTTGACGAAGAATCAGGAATCATGCATTTCAAAATATCAAAATAATCCAAAAATTATAACGTTGGAATATATTTTAAGAGGAGAGGAAAAAAAATTGGAGTTTGTGGTTTATCAAGATATGGTTGATTATCTTTCTAATCTTCCAAAATCATTTGATTTAAGATTAACTGGAAAAGATGCCAGAAAAACTTTTATACTAAAAAAAATTGAAGAAAAAGAACAAAAAGAATTGATTTTGCCTTTGGTTATTAAGATACAAAATATAGCTGAGGATAGAATAGACCAAGTAAGGATTGCTATAAGTATTGTTCAAAATCTTCAATACAATAGTTCTGGAGAAATTATTGTTTTGGGAAGTAATCAAGTAACTTATTCTAGATACCCTTATGAAGTTCTTTATAATATGGAAGGAGTTTGTGGGGAAAAATCTGAATTGTTGATTTTTTTATTAAGAGAACTGGGGTATGGAGTTGTTTTATTCCATTACTCCTCGGAAAATCATCAAACTGTTGGAATTAAATGTCCTGTAAAATATAGTTTGGATAACAGCAGTTATTGTTTTATAGAAACCACAGGGCCTTCAATAATTACAAATAATCAGGATTATTACATTGGGGCGCGAAAATTATTCTCTAAACCAGAAATAATTTTTATTTCTGATGGAGATTCTTTAAGCAGTGATTTATATGAATATAAGGATGCTAGAAGTGTAATCAAAATAAATAATGCTATAGAACAAAAAGGACATATTAATATTTTGCAACGTATTAAATTAAAGAGCCTTATGAAAAAATATGGTTTAATAGATATTTATGGTTCAATATAATTCGTAAATTTTGAAATTGGAAACTTTTTTAAAGGAAGGCATTTTCTGTGTGGGAATGCCGGAACATGTGCACAAAGAAATCCTTGAAGACATATGTGGTAATTGTAAAGGAAAGTATTGTATCTTAAAAGAAATTATTCTTCATAGTGGTTTAAATGATAGAAGTTTAGAACAACTTAAATGTGTGGAAAGATTCAAATACGAAAGGAGTGGTAAGGAAAGGAAAGATATTGGATGGTCAGAAGCACATTTGCTTTGGGTTACTGAAGGTCATGCTAAGATGTTTGATAAAATTTACAAAGATGGTATGCGAAACGGAGAAATTTATAGTTTAATGATGGACCGAAAGAAATAGTTTTTTAGTATTTTTTGTTATTCTAAAATAGCCTTAATCCTTCTTACTCCTGAACTGGATGATTCTTCTTTTATTATTTTGAACTTACCAAGTTCAGAAGTATTTTTTACATGAGGTCCTGCACAAATCTCTTTTGAAAAATTTTCTATACTATAAACAGAAACCTTATCTTTATATTTCTCATCAAAAACTCCAGAAGCATTTTCTTTTTTTGCTTTTGCTAGTGACATGTCTTTTTTTATTATTTTAATTGATTGTTGTATTTTTTCATTTACTAAATCTTCTATTTGTGTGAGCTCTTGTTGAGTTAATTTTCTAGAAAAAGAAAAATCAAGTCTTAATCTTTCTGGATTTATGTTGCTTCCTTTTTGAATTATATTTTTATCTTTTAACACAATTCTTAATGCTGATAAAAGTAAATGAGCTGTTGTGTGAAGTTTGGTAGTTGCTTCTGAACTATCTGCTAATCCAGATTTAAATTTTCCTGATGATACTGTTTTTGAAAGTTTTTGATGTTTTTCAAATTCCTTTTCAAATTCCTTTTTAGAAAACCGGATATTATTTTTTTTACATTCTTCCTCAATCATTTCTATAGGGAAACCACAACTTTGGTATAATAGAAAAGCATTTTTTGAGCTAATTTCTTTTTTATTTAAAATTATTTTTTTAAATTTATTCAATCCTTTTTCAAGAGTAGATTCAAATTTCTTTTCTTCTTTTTCTAATTCTTCTAAAATATGCTGTTTATTTTGTTTAAGTAAAGAATAATTGCCATAAATTTTAAAGATTTCTTCAGCAATTTTTTTTGCAAAATTTTTTATTTTTATTACTTTCCCATATCTTACTGCCCTCCTTATAAGTCTTCTTAAGACATATCCTCTTTCAACATTGCTTGGAGTAATGCCTTCCGCAATAATAAAAACAGCAGCTTTTATATGGTCTGCAATAATCCTCATTGATTTGGTTGTTTCACTATCTTCCCCGTATTTCTTACTAGAAATTTCTTCAATCTTTTTTATTATTGGTTGCCAAATTTCTGTTAAGTAATTATCATCAAATCTGTTTAATACTGCCAATATTCGTTCTACTCCACCACCAAAATCTATATTTTTTTGTTTAGCTATTTTATAGTTCTCTTTTTCATCTTTCACATATTCCATCAAAACATCATTTCCAATTTCAACCCATTTTTTGTCTTTAGAATTAAATTTTTTTGGTGCTTTACTTGTCTCTGCCCAATAAAATATTTTAGTAGAGGGGCCACATGGTCCAGTTTCTCCAGCAGGACCCCACCAATTATCTTTTCCCAAATATGCAATTCTATCTTCTTGAATTCCTAATGATTTCCATATTTTTGCACTTTCTACATCTTTAGGAGCATTTTTATCTCCTTTGAAACAAGTTACTGCTAATTTTTCCATAGGTATTTTCAAGGCTTTTGTTAAAAATTCAAAAGTATAACTAATTGCTTCTTTTTTGAAATAATCTCCTAAACTCCAGTTTCCCAACATTTCCATGAAGGTATGATGATTTACATCTCCAACTTCCTCAATATCACTAGTTCTTATACATTTTTGCACATTACAAAGTTTTTTTCCTAATGGATGTTTCTGCCCTAATAAATAAGGAACAAGAGGATGCATGCCTGCTGTTGTAAATAAAACTGTTGGATCATTTTCTGGAATTAAAGATTCATTTTGAATTTCTTTATGATTTTTTGATTTAAAAAAATCTAAATATTTTCTAATTAATTCTTTTCTCTTTATCATAGTATTTAATAAGAAATAGAGTTTAAAAAAATTGTTTTTTATCTTCCAATTGCTTTTAACTTTTCTTTAATTTGTTGGAGTTGAATCTCTAAATTTTCATCATAAGGGCTTTCTTTTTTTTGCTCTTCCTTTCTTTCAACTTCTTCAACTTCCCTCTCATCCTGTTCATACTCATTTTTTAATATTTTTGGGATTTTTAATTCTGGAAGAGTCATTTGCAATTTTTTTATATTTGTATTTACCTCTTTTATTCTCCGATATATTTTTAATTTTGTTTTTAATTCCTCTGACCTAAGTAAATGATATTTTTTTATTATACTCATAATTCTTAATAAATTTATTTCTGATAAGAGAATATCTCTTTTTGCTTGTAATGCTTCGTCATATTCTAATTTGACATGAATTAAATTTTCGTTTTTCATTTTCTCATCTTATTTTATTTTAGAAAAAATGTCTTTATCAACTTTATCAATTTGTTCTTTTATTGAATTTATTTCATTTTCCCAATATTCTAATTCTCTTTCTTCTTCTCCTTTAATTCTTTGAATTCCTTTAAGCATGTTCTCTATTTCTGCAAGCTGTTTTTTAGTTTTATTAAATATTTGCAAACTCTCTTCAAATTTGTCTATCCTTATAAAAACTGGTTCTACTTTTTTTGGTCTTAATTCTTCTTCTAATTCTGGAATTTTCCTGTTTAGTGGTATTCGATTTTTTTTAGAATAAGGCAGATCTTTTGTTAATTGTTTTTTTAGAGGTTTTTGCATCATTCGCATTTCTTTTTCCATTTGAGCGAGTTCATTTGCATCGAAAACCTCTTCATCCTCTTTTTTCCCAGTTATTGCGTCTTTAATTGTATTTTGAGAAAATTTTTCTCCGAGAGAACTAATTGGAAAACTTGGTAATTGTGAATGAGTTCCATCTAAATTTCTGATTTCTTCTTCCTTTATTTCAGGTAACTCTGGAAGTTTTGGAAGCTCAGGTAACATTGGAATACCTTGTTCCTTATTTTCTTTGACTTTTTTCTTAAACCACACCATTTTTTATTTATTGGAAACTTAACAATCAAATATAGATTTTTTGATATATATAAAATAGAATACAGGTTTAAAAACTTTTATTTTTTAGAATTTAAACTAAGCAACCGAAAGGTATTTATTCGAATTATTTTTAATATTGAGATGTTAACAAAATTTCTTAAAGAAATTATAATTAATGTTGCAGGAAAACAAGCAGAAGAAATAGTTGATATTCTAGATACCAAGAAGCATACTAATGAATTTTTAATTGCAAAAAAACTGGACATTACAATCAATCAAACTAGAAACATCCTTTATAGAATTTCAGATTATGGATTAGTTTCTTCTATAAGGAAAAAAGATAAGAAAAAAGGTTGGTATACTTATTTTTGGAGAATTGAAATTCTGAAATCTTTAGCATTTCTAAAAAACCTTTTAATAAAAAGGATAGATCAATTAAATCACCAGATAAAAAGTAGAGAAACTAAAGAATTTTATATTTGTGAGAGGTGCAATATAGAATTTAATGCAGAAAATGCCTTGCTTCATAATTTTACTTGTAATGAGTGTGGAGATACTTTTGTTTTAAAGGATAATACTAAAGTTTTGAGGGAATTTAAAAAAAATTTGGATAGATTGAAAAAAGAACTAAAATTAGTTGAAGAGGAAATTAAAAAGGAAAAAGAGAAAATAGAGAAAAAAAAGCTTAAGGAAATTAAGAAACAGGAAGCTGAAAAAAAATTAAAGAGAGCAAATAAATCTGTAAAAAAAATTAAAGAAAAATCTTTAAACAAGTCTTCTACAAAAAAGATTAAAATTAAGAAAAAGATTATTCCAAAAAAGAAAACCATTAAAAAAAAGAAGGTAAAGAAAAAAATTATAAAAAAGAAACCTAAATTAAGAAGCAAAAGAAAAAAATAATTTTAAAATGAAAGGAGTTTATCGAATTTATCCTAAAAAAAAGAGAAGTTTGCCCCCTAATTTAAGTGCAACTAATCTCTTAATTCTTGTCAATATTATTTTCTTTATTTTTGTTATGATTTTTCTCTTATTCATTCCCCAATTTTTCGATTACATCTCATTAAATCCCAACAATATTTTTCAAGGAAAATATCTTTGGACTTTTTTGACAAGCATGTTTATGCATGCCCCAGCTATTATTTCTTTTCATTTGCTTATTAATATGTTTGTTCTTTTTAGTTTAGGAGGAATGATGGAAAAGATTATCGGGAAAAAAAGATTTTTATGGTTTTATCTAATTTCAGGATTGGTCGCTGGTTTGCTGTTTGTGTTCCTTTCTTATTTTTTTGGAAATACAGGATTAGGAGAAAGAATTTTTGGAAATCCTTTTATACCAGCAGTAGGAGCTTCAGGAGCAATTTTTGCTATTGCAGGATTATTTGTAATGCTAACACCAAAACTTAAATTCATGATAATATTTTTTCCTTTCTTTTCATTACCTGCTTATTTAATGATTCCACTTGTTTTATTTGGAACATGGTTGGTTTCTTCATCTACAGGTTTTCCAATTGGAAATACAGCCCATTTTGGAGGATTTTTGTGTGGGATTATTTACGGAATTTATTTGAGAAAAAAGTATAGGAACAAAGTTAAATATCTTGATAAACATTTTAGTTAGAATGAAAAAAACAAAAAAAGACAGTAAGAATTTTTTAAAAAATAATTATCTCCAAAGTTGGAAATATTTGAAAGAAGCAAGAAATTTTATTTATGCAATTATGATAATTTTTTTTGTGTTTGTGTTAGTTGGGTTTTTTATCCCTGCTCCAAATTTTATTGTAGAACAAATATTAGAATTTATTAGTGAACTAATTGAGAAAACACAATATATGTCTCAATGGGAATTGATTAAATTTATTTTTTTAAATAATTTGCAAGCTAGTTTTTTTGGAGTAATTTTAGGTATTTTTTTGGGCATATTTCCAATAATTATAGCAGTTGCAAATGGTTATATTTTAGGATTTGTGTCTTTAATAAGTGTTATGAATGAAGGAGGTTCAATTTTATGGAAACTTTTTCCTCATGGGATTTTTGAATTGCCTGCGATTTTTATTTCATTGGGATTAGGTTTAAAATTAGGGAGCTTTATTTTTCAAAAAAAGAAATTCAATTTATTTAAGGAGTATTTTTGGAATTCCATTCGAGTGTTTTTGTTTATTGTTATCCCTCTTTTAATTATTGCAGCAATTATAGAAGGAATATTATTCTTTATTGTTAAGTAATGATTAATTTTATATAGTCTTTATTTATTATATAGGTATTAAATTAAATAAAAAAGGAGGTTAAAATGGCAAAGTTAACTGCGTGGATTGTAACTGTGATAGGTTTACTACTATTGTTACCATTATTAGGATTAGATTGGCTAGGAGACTATTCTAGCTGGTTAATTGCAGGTGGTGTATTGGCTATTGGAGTAGGTAAGCTTATAAGAAATTACAAGAAGAAATAAAACCAATCTTTTTTATTTTATTTTTAATATTTTTTTTAGAATTCTTAGCCTTTGAGGTCACTAATTCCTAACATAATAAAGAGTAGCCCAATTAATGCTATCATCCAGACTAAGCCACCTTTAAAAAATTCCCAAGCCGCATGTCTGAAATTCCAAAAAGTTCCCCATTGAACAGAATACCAGCTAAGTAAGATAACTCCTATTAATAAGATTAATCCAAAAAAAATTTCAAACCATTTATTCATTTTATTACTTGTTATTTTCCATTTAAAAAGATTTTTGTTTTCTAATGTATATTACTAAATGGAAATATTTAAAAATATTTTTTATGTATGAAAGTTATGAATTTAAGGTTTAGTAACTGTTTAGCAATACCTATTCTTTAGTTCTTACTCTTTTTGTGTTATTAAGATGAAAAAAGTTAAAGATTTTTTATGGAGTCCAAATATGACTGTGAAAGAATGTGTGAATAGTTTTGGCTCTGTTGGTTATCAGGCGACTGAATTATACGAAGCTTCTAAAGTTGTCCTGAAAATGAAAAGATCTGGCGCAAAAATTTTCCTAACATTTACTTCTAACATGGTTACATCTGGATTGAGGGGTTTTTTTGCCCAATTATGCAAATTTAAAATTCCAAATATTCTGATTACTACTTCTGGTTCTATAGAAGAAGATATAATGAAATCTCTTAAAGAAGATTTTGAGGTGGGAAGTTTTTATGCCAATGATACTGAATTACATGAAAAAGGAGAGAATCGGGTTGGAAATTTGATTATTCGGAATGAATCTTATATGAAGTTTGAAGATTTGATGGGAGGTTACTTGGAGAAAATATATAACAAGAAAAAAAGGATATCTTCTTCTGAATTATTGTATGAAATTGGATTAATGTTGGAAGATGAAAATTCTATTTTATTTCAGGCAGCTAAAAATAAAATTCCGATTTATTGTCCGGGGATAGTAGACTCTTCATTCGGATTTCATTTATTTATGTTTCAACAAAAACACAAGGATTTTATTGTAGATACAATTTTAGATATGAATCGGATTGTAACTGATTTATCTTTTGATGAGAAAAAGGGACTTATTAGTCTTGGCGGGAGTATTTCTAAACATTATGCGGTTTTTGCTGCTCTTATGTCTGGTGGTTTTGATTATGCGGTTTATTTGACTACGAGTCATGCGAGTTCTGGGAGCATGTCTGGAGCAACAACCCAGGAAGCTAAATCTTGGGGCAAAATTAAAGATGATGCAGAGGCTACAACGGTAAATGGGGATGTTTGTATAACTTTCCCATTGATTATGACAAGTGTTTTAGATAAATTAAAACAAGAAAATCTTTTGGAAAATGAATGAAGCTATGTTTATTCTATCAAAAAGGAGAGTTCTTGAACAATATGAGAGATTGAAAAATTTGGAGGTGAGGATTTCTTATAGTTATAAAACAAATAGAGAAGTAGGAGATATTTTACAAAAAATGTGCCCAGAAATTAATTTTTCTATTCATGAAATAAATGAGATTGATATGATTGATAATAAAAATAAAATCTGGTTTTTTACACAAGCAGAATCTGGAAAGGAATTAGGGGAGCTTTTTGAAAAGGGAATTCGGAAATTTGTTGTTGATAATGAAGTTGATTTTAGGCGATTGTTGAAGGTGGTTCAGGAAAAGAAAATAAAGATTAGTTTGAGTTTGAGAATGAAATTTCAAGAACATAGAATTGGAACAGGAAAGTATTTTGTTTATGGTATGTCTGCGAGAAAAGTGAATGGTTTAATTTTAGAAATTAAAGAAAATGAATTTATTGAAAAAATTGGAATTCATATTCATAGAAAATCCCAAAATACGAGTGAGTGGAACTTGAAAGAAGAATTAGAAGATTCCTTGGAAGAGGATGTTTTGAAGCTTATTGGTTTTGTTAATTTTGGTGGGGGATTGCCGATTAAATACAGGAGTCATAGTGTTGATGTTTCTAATTATATTTTCTCTAAGATAAGTGAGGCAGTAATTTGGCTTAAGGAATTCGGGGTTCAGATTTATATAGAGCCAGGCAGATTTATTGCTGGCCCATCTGTTAAACTCCAAACAGAGATAATCCAAATTAATGGTTCTATTATTGTTGTGAATACGACCTTATACAATTGTGCATTAGATACTCTTATTGGGCAACATAAAATGTTTGTAGAAGGAGAATTGAAAGATACTGGAGATTCTTTTTTGATTAAAGGAAATTCACCCACAAGAGATGATATTTTTAGATACAAAGTAAAATTAAAAAATCCTAAAGTAGGAGAGACTATTACTTTTTTGAATGCCGGGGCATATAATTACACAACTGATTTTTTTGGTTATAAAAAATTAAAAACAATAGTTGTTGAAAATTTTTAGCAAAGATTTATATATTTTTACTCTTTTTAAGAAATGAAATGGAAATTAAACAAGGATTATCTGTGCAGAAAGGAAAATTGAAAAAAAAAGAAAACTTAGGTAAAACAGATCTTATAGAGGAAGAGAAGGCTTTTTTAGATATTCTTAAAATATTTTCCCCAGGAACCTCAATAAGATTAGCTCTTGATGATATTTTAAGAGCAAGAATGGGAGCATTAATTGTTGTTGATAAAGAAGCTCTTTTAAATATAGTGGAGGTCGGCTTCCGAGTTAATTCTAAATTTAGTGCACAAAGACTTGCAGAACTTGCTAAAATGGATGGGGCAATTATTCTTTCATATGACTTAAAAAAAATTCTTTATGCTAATACTCTTCTTTCTCCAAGCATTAATATTCCAACAAAAGAGACTGGAACAAGGCATAAAGCTGCAGAGAGAACAGCAAGGCAAATAAAAACGATTGTTATTGCTATATCTGAAAGAAAAAATAAGATTACTGTTTATTATAAAGATATAAAATATGAATTAGAAAAAAGTCCAGAAGTTTTGAGAAGAGCTGCAGAAACATTACAGATTTTAGAAAAACAAAAAGAAATTTTTAACGATTTTGCAATTAATTTTAATATTCTAGAAATGAATAATTTAGTTACTACAATTGATGTTTGCAATATTTTACAAAGAATGGAAATGATAAGAAGGATTTCAAATATAGTAAGGAGATATTTAATTGAACTTGGTAAAGAAGGAATTATTGTGAGTATGAGACTCAAAGAATTAACCAAAAATTTAATTAGAGAAAGAGAAATGATTTTAAAAGATTATTTTAAATCTAAATATCTCAGAGCTGATACAATTCTTCAAAATGTAGATTTTGATTTTTTACTTGAAACTACAAATTTGTCAAAGATACTATTCGAAGAAGTTCATGATAAACCGATTTCTCCAAGAGGGTTAAGAATTCTGAGTAAAACTAACTTATCTGAAAAAGATGTTAAATCTCTAATAAACAATTTTAAAACATTAAACAAAATTTTTGATGCAAATAAAACAATTCTGTTAAAAGTTCTTAAGAATGAGGAAGTTGTTAATTCTTTAATGCAGGATTTAGAAGATTTAAGAGAGAAAATATTGGTGGGCAAAAAATTTTAAATCTTTCGTAAAACTTATATATAGAACATTTCCCTCTTTAGTATGTTAACTAAAGCACAAGTAGAAGAAATCAAAGAGCATTTAAATAAATCTCAAAATCCTTTGTTTTTTTTTGATAATGATGTTGATGGTCTTTGCTCTTTTCTTTTATTGCAAAGGTATATTGGAAGAGGAAAAGGTGTGCCTATAAAATCTTTCCCAGAATTAACAGTTGATTATTTTAGAAGAGTTAATGAATTAAATGCAGATTATCTTTTTATTTTAGATAAGCCTGTTGTTTCTGACGAATTTTTTAAAAAAGTAGAAGAAGTTAATATTCCAATTGTTTGGATTGACCATCATGACATAGTTAAAGCAAAAATTCCCAAGTTTGTTAATTATTATAATCCTCTTTTTAATAAAACTCAAACTAATGAGCCTGTTACCGCTCTTTGTTATCAAATAACAAATAATAAAGAAGATTTATGGCTTGCAATTATTGGATGTATTTCTGACAATTTCGTTCCTAATTTTTATTTTGATTTTGAAACAAAATATCCAGAATTAGCAATCAAATCAGATAATGCTTTTGATATTTTTTATAAATCTCAAATTGGAAAGATTTCCAAAATATTTAGTTTTGCTCTTAAAGACAGAACAAGTAATGTAATTAGTATGTTGAAGTTTTTGATGAAAGTTAAAACTCCTTATGAAGTTTTAGAAAAAAATAATAAAAATTATACAATGCATGACAGGTTCAATCAAATTGATCAAAAATATCAAAAATTATTACAAAAAGCAGAAGAAAAAGTAAAAGATTCTGATAAGCTTTTGTTTTTTCAATATGGGGGAAATTTAAGTATGAGTAGTGATTTAGCAAATGAACTTAGTTATATATTTCCTGAGAAAGTAATTGTTGTGATTTATCTTAAAGGAATTAAAGCTAATATTTCTGTTAGGGGAAAAAAAATAAGAACAGCAATCCTCGAGGCGATAAAAGATTTAGAAGGAGCTAGGGGTGGTGGACATGAAAATGCTGTTGGAGCTCAGGTTAAAATTGAAGACTTAGAAAAATTCAGAGAAAAGTTAATTGAATTAGTACAATAGAAAACTATAAAAAAGCATTTTTCTTTTGGGAATTATGAAGCAAAGACTAACATGTACAAATTGTAAGAATTACATATTTGGTTTAGTCTACACTTTAATTACAAAACCTAACTCAATTTAATTCAGTTCTTTTTGGGTCTGAATTGAATTGGAATTTATTTCTTATATTAATTTAGACTTTAAAGACAAAGAATTTTTTGAGTTTTTAAAATGGAATTTAAAAACGATAAAATGGAAAAAATAACAGTAGAAAGAGAGTTAAGTGAACTTATGGAAATAACTTTAAGATTAGAAGACGAACTTAATTCTATTCTTGTAGATGGTGAATAATAAGATTGAAAAAGAAGAGTATAAAATTTATGAATTAATAACTCTTTCCTAAATAAACTACTTCTTTTGCTAATTTGTTGCAAATCACGCATTTCCCCGAGGGTTTTTCTTTTTTGTTTGCCATTACTCCTCTGATTTGTGCTCCAATATCTTTTTCAATATATGCTGCACATTTTTCTCCTTCTTTGTTAATTGAACAGAAATCTATCTTAGCTATTTTTTTATTATTAATTGTTTTTTTAATCTCTTCTTTTCCTTTGCATTTAACTATTTTATTTTTCATAAATTTGTCTGCCTTTAAAATTAATCTTTTATCAAATTCTTCTCCATATTTTTTTAATTTTGATAAATCCTTAATGCTAATACTCTCTTTTTTTCTTATATCTCTTATGAATAATGTTAATTTTTTATTTTTCAATTCTTTTTTTCCAATTTCTAATCTAAATGGAACTCCTCTTAATTCCCATTCATAATATTTTTCCCCAGGTCTTTTTTCACTTGTATCAATTTCAATCTTTAAACCTAATGAGTTTATTTTTTGTTTTATTTTTTCTGATTCTTTAAGAATTTTATTTTTATTCTTTTTGTCAAAAATAGGAATAATTATAATTTGTTTTGGAGAAATACAAAAAGGAATAATAAGTCCATTATTGTCTCCGTGTATAGAAATTATTGATGCTAATATTCTTGATGGTGCAGGTCCATAACATGTTTGCCATACGTATCTTTCTTTTCCTTCTTCATCCTTAAATTTAATATTAAACGCCTTTGAAAAGTTCTGACCGAGAAAATGTGTCGAAGGTTGTTGTATTAATTTTCCATCAGGCATTAAAACATCTGAGCCAATTGTATATATCGCGCCTGCAAACTTGTCCCATTCTGGCCTCTTCATAGGTAAAAATGGAACCCCAAATTTTTGATGCATGATTTTTTCTGTTATTTGTATATCTTCTTGAACTTGGTTTTCTGCTTTTTCTTTTGTTTGGAAACAATTGTGTGCTTCAATCCAGTAGAATTCTCTTGCTCTAATTAACGGGCGTGTAGCTTTTGTTTCATATCTAAAAACATTTGCTCTTTGGTAGAGTTTTAATGGCAAATCTCTATGACTTCTAATCCATATTGAATACATCTGATAGAAACCCGTTTCACTTGTTGGTCTCAATGCTAATTTGTCATCTCCTTGTGTTTTTTGTAACCAAAAAACATTTGGACTAAATCCTTTTACATGACTTGATTCTTTTTTGAAATTTTCCTCTGGAATTACTAATGGAAAAAAAACCGGTTTATGGCCTTTATTTTGCAATTCTTCTTCATAAATCTCATACATATTTTCAAGAATCATTGCCCCCCAAGATTTTATTACGTCAAATCCTTTAACATTGTATCTAATATCACTAATATCTGCTTTGGCGATGATTTGATCATACCATTTACCAAAATTGTCCTCTTTTTTTACTGTTAATCCTTCCTGCGACTTTTTAGTTGTAGCAACTAAAATCTTTGATTTTTGTTCTTGATTTTTTTTAGTCATATTTCATTAAAGAAAGAGAGGTTTAAAACTATTTTGTTAGATTAAAGTTTGATTTAATACCTGTTGTGAGATTTCATTTACGATTTCTTTTATGTAATTTGATTCCAAAGCAAAACCAAGACTTTCTCCTCCGCTTATTTTGAAATTATTAATTCCTATAACTTTTCCTTCTTTATTGATTAAAGGACCTCCAGAATTACCAGGATTTAATGCAGCATCTGTTTGGATATATGCTTTTATCCCACTTGGTCCAAACTGATTTGTATTTGATACAATACCTCTGGATACAGAAAATTTCAAACCAAAAGGGTTTCCAATTGCAATTACATTTTCACCAATTTTTACTTTGTCTGAATCTGCTAATTTTAATGAATCATAACTTCCTTGAATTTGTAATAGAGCAATATCAAAAATTGCATGATAACCAATAAAATCAGCATAAATAATTTTTTGTTCGTATGTTATTATTTGAATTGAATCAGCCAATTTTCCAAATTCATCAGCTAAAACATGAGCGTTTGTTACAATATAACCTTCATCAGATATTACAAATCCTGTTCCTTGTCCAACATTTGTTTTTATTGTTACAACGGATTTTGTCACATCCTCAATTATTCCAGAAAAATCTTCTCCTGCAGACGCCTTTAATAAATCCATTTCTTGAGATATAGAACCTAGTTGAATATCTAATGAACTAAGGGTTTCTTTTGTATGGATGAACTCTTCAGTTAAAGTATTTATATTGCTTTGAACATCTGTTATTTTTTGGTTTAATGAATTATAATCAACACTTTGTTTTATAAATAGCAAATATAATAAAATACTGCTATTTATCATAAAAAGAATTACTAATGAACCAAAACTTCCAAGAATTATTTTGTGGTGCTTTTTTAATGCCATGTTTATATTTATTAGAATATTAAGATATAAAAACCTAATCTTATTGTTATTTTTACGGGCTTATAGTCTAATGGACAGGACGCTTGGCTTCGGACTAAGTAATGGGGGTTCGACTCCCTCTAAGCCCATGAATTTTTATGAATTGCAAATATTTTTATACATTCTTTCTTTTTTTCTTACATGGCAGATAAATTAGAAGTTGGAGATTATGTTGAAATTCATTTGACAAAACAAATTTATGAAGGAATTCTCTTAGAAAATCCTCTTTCAGAAAAAGGAATTATATTACTAAAATTAGATTCTGGATATAATATTGGATTTAAGAAAAAAGATATTTTAGATATTAAAATTGTAAAAAAAGCTTTAGAAAAAAAGGAAAAAATTGAAATAAGAAAAGACAAAACAAAACCTAATATTGCGATGATTATTACAGGAGGTACAATTGCCTCTCGTTTAGACCCAAAAACAGGAGGAGTTCGTCCTTTAGATAGTCCAGAAACTTTGTTTAAATTTTATCCCGACATTTTTAATAAAGTTAATATTGTTAAAGTTGAAATCCCATTTATGAAAGCTTCAGAAGACATGGATTTTAAGGATTGGCAAAAAATTGCACGAATTTCTGAAAAACTTTTGAATGATAATAATATTAAGGGTTTGATAATTACACATGGAACTGACTTCTTACATTATACATCTGCTGCTTTATCTTTTTTCTTGAGAAATTTAAATAAGCCAGTTGTACTAACTTATAGTCAAAGAAGTACTGATAGAGCAAGTAGTGATGCTAATTTGAATTTAGAATGTTCTGCTTTGGCGGCAATTTCAGATATAGCAGAGGTAATGATTGTCGGACATGCTTCTTTGAATGATGATTACTGCAATGCAATGCCTGGAGCTAAAGTAAAAAAAATGCATACTTCAAGAAGGGATGCCTTTAAAGTTGTTAATGTTAAACCGTTTGCCAAAATTTTCCAAGATAGAATTGAAAGACTGTCAGATTATAATACAAGAAAGAATAAAGGAAAAAAAATTAAGGCAGATATAAAATTTGAGGAAAAGATTGCTCTAATAAAGATTTATCCTGGACAAGACCCTGAAATTCTCGATTATTATACAAAAAAGAAATATAAGGGGCTTATTTTAGAAATGAGTGGTCTTGGGCATGCCCCAACAAAAAGAGCAAGAAAAGCCTGGACAAAAAAGCTTAAAGAAGTTCAGAATAAGGGTGTTATTATTTGTGCTGCTGCTCAAACAATTTATGGACGACTTGACCCTTTAGTTTATTCTAATGGAAGGGAATTAATGGAAACAGGAATTATTTATTTAAAAGATATGCTTGCAGAAACCGCATTAATAAAACTTGGGTGGGTCTTAGGACACAGACAAAAACCAAAGGTTTTAGCTCGTTCGTCTAAAGATAGCCAAACGAAAGAATGGGCAGAATATAAAAAGTGGGTAAAAGAAAAAATGTTAGAGAATGTAGCTGGAGAATTAAATAGTAGATTAGAGGAATAATTATATTTGTTTTTGCTTTCTTGTCAATAAAAGTTTTTTTATGTCCCTGATTTCTTTTTCTGCTTTTCTGTTTATTGCATGGTCATAATCTGCTTTTAATCTATCTCTTTGGGCTGTTCTATTTTGGCTCATTAGGATTATGGGAGCCTGTACTGCAGCTAAACAAGATAAAATAAGATTCAGAAGTATAAATGGATAAGGGTCAAATGGTTCGCCTGTCTGGTATTTTATTAAAAAATATGTGTTTATAAATATCCAAACGATAAGAAATCCAAATAATGATAGAATAAATGTCCAACTACCTGCCCATTTTGTTAAAATATCTGCTGCTTTTTGTCCAAATGTTCTTGAAGCTTTAAAATTTATATGCTCTAATCCAAAAAAATTATTCTTGTTTTTAGAATTGTTTCTTTTTTGCCCCTTTTTCATAATTTTAATTGTCAAATAACAATTATAAATGTTATTACTTTTTATTTATCTGGAGTTATGACTTCTCAGGGGTTACAGATAGAAAGATTTAAATAAGCTTGAATAATCAAAATTTTATGAAAAGAGAATTGTATAATCTAACGGATGAAGAATTTGCAATGATGGTGAATAGGGTAGGAACTGTTTTAAAAAAAGAAAAAATTGAGCATAATATTGTTGGTGGTGCAGCAGTTCAATCTTATGTCTTAAAGATGTTAACTGAAAAGTATAATCAAAATATTTGTGAGTTAATTTATAATCCAGATGTTAGAGTTCAAGATTACATAAGAAGTACAGATGATATTGATTTAGCATTAAAATTAGACGAAGAAGATGATACTCAAAGAATCAAAAGAATAAATGGGATTTTACCAAAATTTGCTTTTGAGGAAATAGCACCATGTGGAGAGGTAATAATTGAATTAAGACCAGAAAGAATTGGTGCATCTAGGCCAACTTTTAGAGTCTATATTGATGGAAAAGGAAGTCAGGAAGAAGTAATATCTATGAATATTAATAGGGGAAATGGAGGAGATATAAGGAATTTGGATGACCATTGGTATGATGAGATAATAGATAAATCTCAAGAATTGATTATTCCTTATACTGCTGACTATTCTTTAAATGTTATTGTGCCTAAACTTGAGCACCTGTTAGTTGAAAAAATTGCTGGTTCAAGAGCCAAAGATCTTATGGATAATAAAAATTTAGCAGACCTTTCTAAAGAAATTGGAAGAAAATTAAATTTTAAAGAAATGGAATCTATGTTGCTCCCAATTAACGAGAAAAATTATTTAAGATTCTTAGAAGTACAATATCCAGAAAAATTTAATAAATTTAAGTAAATAATTTAATAAACTCTTTTTCTTTATTTTAATTTATGTCGGAAAAATTAGATTATAAAAAATTAGGATTGAAATGCGGTCTTGAGATTCACCAGCAACTTGATACTACAAAATTGTTTTGTGATTGTCCTTCTATTCTAAGAAAAGACGAACATGATTTTGAAATTAAAAGGAGACTTCATGCTGTTGCTGGAGAGTTTGGGGATATTGATGTTGCTGCAGAATACCAAGCATCTATGAAAAATGAATTTATTTATCAAGGTTATGATACTACTTGTCTTATTGAGTTAGATGAAGAACCACCACATGAAATAAATAAAGAAGCTTTGAGTATTGCTTTGCAAATTTGTATGTTGTTTAATGCTAAGATTTTTCCTTTAAGCCAGATTATGAGAAAAACAGTAATTGATGGTTCAAATACTAGTGGTTTTCAGAGAACTGTTATGATTGCAAGAGATGGTTATATTGAGACAAAGCAGGGAAGAGTTGGAATAGAAGGAATATTTCTTGAAGAAGATGCTGCAAGGATTATTGAGAAGGGAAAAGATAAGACAATTTACAGGCTTGACAGATTAGGAATTCCTCTGGTAGAGATTGCCACTTCTCCTGATATTAAAACTCCTGAACAAGCAAAAGAAGTTGCATTACATATTGGAAATATTTTGAGGAGTTGTAAAGTTAAGAGAGGTTTGGGAACTATAAGACAGGATATTAATATTTCTATTCAAAGTGGACAAAGAATTGAGATAAAAGGATTTCAAGACCCAAAAATTATGATTAAAACAGTAAATAATGAAATTAAAAGACAACTTGATTTAATAAAAAACAAAAAAAAGTTAGAGCCAGAAGTTAGAAATTCCTTACCCAATGGGGAAAGTAAATTTTTGAGACCCATGCCAGGAGCAGCAAGAATGTACCCAGAGACAGACCTTCCTTTATTAAAAATCCCTTTAAATTTATTAAATCAAATTAAAAAAAATTTACCTAAATTAAAAAGTGATATTAAAAAAGAATTAAAAAATAAAGGTTTGAATGAGGAAATGATTAAATTATTGTTTAAACAAAATAAACTTGAAGAATTTAGAGAATTATCTAAAATTATAAATAATCTTCAGTTAATTGGAAAAATTATTTTAATTTTTCCTAAGGAAATTGCAAGACATTCTAATCTTCCTTTAGTTGAAGTCGAGAAGATTCTTGACAAAGATGCTTTCATGTTTATCCTTGAAGCTTTAAAAGACAGCAAAATTTCTGAAAATCAGATTAAACAGGTTTTAGAGAGAATAGTTAATGGTCAAAAATTAAAAGATGCAATATTATTTAAAAAAGAAGATATTAATATTATCGAAGAAAAAATAAGAAAAATCATTAAAGAGAAACCAGGTCTTTCAGAAAAAGCTTATATGGGATTGGTTATGAAAGAATTAAGGGATAAGATAAATGGCAGAGAGGCTATGGAAATTATTAAAAAGTTTGTTAGATAAAAAATAAAATGTTAAGAACACATACTTGTGGAGAGGTAAATGAAAAACTTAGTGGGAAGAATGTCACTTTAGCTGGTTGGGTGGATAGCTTGAGAATTATGAGCAACATGATTTTTATTGACTTGAGAGATAGGTATGGATTTGTCCAGTGCATTATTAAAAAAAATCATAAAGATTTTGAAGTTGCTAAAAAATTAACTAAAGAATCTTGTGTTAAGATTAAAGGTAAAGTTAAAAAGAGGCTTAAAGCAAATTCTAATAAATCTTCTGGAAAAATTGAGATTGAGATGACAGATTTAAAAATTTTGTCTTTGTCAGATAAATTACCCTTTGATCCAAAAAATGTTACAGAGGATATTAGATTAAAATATAGATATCTTGATTTGAGAATAAATCCTAAATTAAGAAAAAATATTGAACTGAGACATAATGTAATAAAATTTATTCGAGATTATCTTGATAAAGAAAAGTTTTTAGAAATTCAGACACCTCTTTTGACTAAATCAAGTCCAGAAGGAGCAAGAGATTTTATTGTTCCTAGCAGAATTCATCCTGGTTCTTTTTATGCTCTTCCTCAGAGTCCACAACAATACAAGCAATTACTTATGGTTGCAGGGATGGATAAATATTTTCAGATTGCTCCTTGTCTGAGAGATGAAGACCCCAGAGCAGATCGTAGTCCTGGTGAGTTTTATCAATTAGATCTTGAAATGTCTTTTGTTGAACAGGAAGATATTCTTAACTTAATTGAGAAGATGTTGATTAAGATGGTTAAAACTTTATTGCCTGATAAAAAATTAACTTTTGAAAAAATTCCACGACTTTCTTATGAGAAATGCATGAAAAAATATAAAACCGATAAGCCAGATTTAAGGAAGAATAAAAAAGATAAGAATGAATTGGCTTTTGCATGGATTGTTGATTTCCCTCTTTTTGAACCAGAACTTAAAGAAGGATGTTATGCTCCAATGCACCACATGTTTACAATGCCTAAGGAATCTGATTTAAAATTATTAAACAAAAAAGATGCTGGAAAAGTTAAAAGTTATCAGCATGATTTAGTTTTAAATGGTTTTGAAGTTGGTGGCGGAAGCATTAGAGTTCACAATCCAGAAATTCAGAAAAAGATTTTCGAGCTTATTGGTTTTGATGAAGATGATAAAAAATATTTTGAACATATGTTAACTGCTTTTAAATATGGAGTCCCCCCTCACGGAGGAATTGCTCCAGGAATAGATAGACTTTTAATGGTTTTATTGGGAGAAGATAGTTTAAGGGAAGTTATTGCTTTCCCAAAAAACAAGGAAGCTAAAGATGTAATGATGGGTGCTCCTTCTTTTGTAAAAGATATTCAATTAAAAGAAGCTCATATTAAATTAGATTTACCTAAAAAGAAGGTTAAGAAGGGAAAATGAAATTCATTTCAATTGCAGAAGCCATCAAAAAGGGAAAAGGAAAAGTAGCTGTGCGGGGCTGGATATATCGTGCAAGAGGTTCAAATAAATTCAAATTTATTATTCTTCGGGATTCAACTGGTATTATGCAGTGTATTTTAGGAAGGGAAAAATTTGCAAAACAATGGGAAGAGATAGATAAAATTCAGGTTGAAACTTCTTTGGAAATTTTCGGAACAATTAAGAAAGACAAAAGAGCACCAACAGGTTATGAAGTGCAGGTTAGTAAAATAAATATTATTGGGTTGAGTAATGAGTTTCCAATTCAAAAAGATTTGAATGAGGAATTACTTGGAAACAGGAGACATTTGTGGTTAAGAAGCCAAAAAATGGTTTCTATTATGAAGATAAGGAGCACAGTAACTGGAGCTATACATGAATATTTCAGAAGCAAGGGATTTTATGAATTTCAAAGCCCGATAATTATTCCTGGAGGTGCTGAAGAAGGACCAACCATGTTTGAATTGGATTATTTTGGAAAAAAACTTTATTTGGCCCAAACATGGCAGCTTTATGCAGAGGCAGCAATGTATGGATTGGAAAAAATTTATTGTATTGCTCCATCATTTAGAGCAGAGAAATCAAAGACATCACGTCATTTAACAGAGTATTGGCATACAGAGATGGAAGTTGCATGGGCAAATTTGAATGATTTAATGAACTATGCTGAAGAAATGATAAAATATGTTATTAAAATAGTCTTAGAAAAAAATCAAAATGAACTTAAATATCTTAAGAGAGACATTAAAAAACTTCAACCTTCATTGAAAAAAAAATTTCCAAGAATAACTTATGATAAAGCTCTTAAAATTCTTAAAGAAAAAAAGAAAATGAATGTTTCTTGGGGCAAGGATTTAAGGACAATTGAAGAAGAAAAGCTTATGGAACTTTATGACACTCCTATATTTGTAACTAATTATCCTAAGGATGTAATGGCTTTTTATAAACCAAGAGATCCTAAAAATCCTAAAACAGCGAAGTGTTTTGATTTACTGGCTCCTGAAGCAAATGGCGAATTAATTGGTGGAAGTGAAAGAGATACTAATCTTAAAGAACTTAAAGAATCTCTTAAGAAAAAAGGAGAAAAATTAGAAGATTATTCTTATTATTTTGATATTCACAGTTATGGAGTTATTCCTCATGGAGGTTATGGTTTGGGAACAGAGAGACTGATAAAATGGATTTGTGGATTAGATACAATTAAAGATGCAATTGCATTTCCAAGAACTATGACTAGGTTTAATCCTTAATAAAAATGGAAATTGGTCAGATTCTCAAAAATTTTGTTAAAGAATGTTCTGAAAAACTTAATTTAATTTCTATTGTACAGTTTGGATCTTCTACTTATTTAGCTAATCCTAATGATGTTGATTTGGTATTTTTTTCTAAAGATCTTGTGTTTGAATCAAAAGACTATGATAAGTTATTCATAATTATAAGAAAGTTTGAAAAGAAACATGCTGAAGTTGTTTTTGATATCGCAGGAGGCAAGAGGAATAAGAAAGCTAAATTTGAAATTTCTATAATTCCCCTATCTCAAGTATATAATAAATATATCTTAGACAAAATTTTTCTTAAAATGTTGTATTCTGATAAAAATAAAAAGATTTTATTTGGGAAAGATATCTTTTCTAAAAATGTTTTAATTCCAAAAGAACAATTAATTCAAACTCTTATATTTGAAATAAATCACTCTTTAAGGGGGTGTCTTGAAAAAGAAACTAGAAATGATTTTGTTTATCATTTATTTAAGTCAACATTGAAACTAATGTTCATTAATGAATCAGAATCTCCAAAAAAAATGGAATTGTTATCTTTTTTTAATAAAAAATATTCTGAAATTAAATTGCCAAATAATGCAGATAAAATAATAAAGAACAAAATTTTAGAAAAAGATTTATGGGATGTTGTGAAGTTTACTAATGATTGTATTAAATATTTAAATAAAAATGAGTAAAAAACCATATGATTGGAATGAAATCAAAAACTTTTTGATTAGAGAACTTAAAAAAACAAAACATATTTTAACTTTTGGAACAATTGGTTCAACTAATATTGAGAGAGATATTGATTTAATTATTACAAAAAAACCAAAATCTCCTTTAAAAGACTTCTTTAAAGAAATTCATAATCTGTTTGATAATATAGATAGTTATCTTAATAAAAAATATAATGCTCATGCTATTAGATTCTCTACTTCAGAAGAGGAGTTTTCTATTCTTGGTTTAATGAAGAATAATGAAAAAAATTTAGCATTTCATGGACATATTTATATAACCTATCCTGAAATGGAAAGAGATTGGAGTTGGGCTCTTTTTGAGGATGATAATCTAGATGAAATTTTAAAAATGAACTATGATTGTTTAATTGGCTCTGTTGGAAGTTTATTCAGCAAAGAATTCCAAAAAAAGAGTTATTATGATCCCATTTTTATTTTTCTTTATAAATATGATAAAATTAATTCTCATTATCCTAAAAAAATTCTACTTAAAGCGATGAACTCTTATTTTGATTATCTTTATAGAAAAAGGTTGGGTTTAAAGGCTCCCATTGCTAAAAATAAAAAGCAAATTAGAGAAATCTTTTATCAGTTGTGTGATAAACTTGATGATTTAAGAAAAAAATAAGATTATTGAAATTTAACCCCTAAACTTCTCTTTAAAAAGCTTTGTTCTTTATTTTAGAGTTAAGATACTTGTTTAAAAACGATTAAAATAAGCAAGTTTATTCTAAATTGGAGGTATATAAAAATGTGTGAAGACAATGAATGCAAACCAGAAGAGGAAGAATCTGAAGAAGAAAGTGAAGAATAGTTTTGAGATTTTCTTTTTATTTTTTTCTTTTTATTTTTTGCTTAAGTTTTTAAAATAGAATTGGTTTAGTTTTTTGATGAAAATTGATGATATTGAAATTAAATGGTTAGGTCATGCTGGTTTTTTAATAAAGAATTCTAGGGTTATTTATATTGATCCATATAATATTAAAGAGGATTCTGAAAAAGCTGATTTGATTCTGATAACTCATAGTCATTATGACCATTGTAGTGTTGTTGATATAAATAAAATTATAAAAAATGGAACAAAAATTATTATGACTGCAGATTGCCAAAGCAAAATAACAAGATTTAATGTACCAATTAGAATGGAAATTATAGAACCAGGACAAGAATCAACTTACGGGGATATAAGGATATCTGCTTTGTGTTCATATAATATTGATAAGCCATTTCACAATAAAGAACAAGCTTGGGTCGGATATTTAATAAAAATGCGCAATGTTTTGATATATCACGCTGGCGATACTGATGTTATTCCTGAAATGCAGAAGCTTACGGGTTATAAGCAGTCAGGGAAGAAATTTATAGCTTTACTACCTGTTGGGGGAAGATTCACGATGAGTGCAGAAGAGGCTTTGGAAGCAGCAAAAATAATTAAGCCTTTTTTGGCTATTCCGATGCATTATGGAAGTATTGCTGGGAGCGAAGAAGATGCTCAAGAATTCTGTAATTTATGCCAAGAAGAAGGAATTAATGCTAAAATTTTAGAAAAAATTAACTAAAAGTTTTGAATTTTAAATGAAAAGAAATATTTTTGATCAAAGAAAAAAAGATGTTTTGAAAAAAAATGATAAATCCTTTAAAAAAAGTTGGGACAAACAAATTCTTAAATTATGTCAAAAAATTAATTCTTTGAAAACTTATTATACCACTTCTTCATGTTCAGGAAGGGTTGTTATAATGATAAATCAGGACAAAAAAGACAGAGATTTATTTATTAATGTTTATCATGATTTAATTTCTTTTGAGAGACTTAAAAAAGATTTGAATAATATTATTAAAACAAATAAAAAATTAATTAAGTTTAAATTAGACCCCTGTGCTTTACATGTTGCTTGCAGAACTTTGGAAGATGCCAAGGAATTATGTGAAAAAGCAAAATTAGCAGGATGGAAAAATGCAGGATTGATTTCTTTTAGAAATAAAATTGTTGAATTAAAAAGTACTGAAAAATTAGAATTTTCTATAATAGATGGAAATAAAATTCTTGTTAATGATGAATTTGTGAAAAGAGTTGTTGCTGAAAGTAATTGGAAAATGAAAAGAAGTTGGAGTCGTATAACTAAATTAAATAATTTATTAGCATAATTCTGTCTTTTTATTATAGAAATCTATTTAAAGAGATACTCATTTGTCTCTTTATAATATTAATTTATTCAGCTTGGTGGTTTGAATAAATTAAGAGGTGAATTCTTATTGTTAGTTGGAAGTTTATCAAGTATTTAAACTTTTTGTTAAAAACTTGAAGAAATTTTAGATAAATGAAAGGAGGTAAAAAAAATGGTATTAGATTTTGCAAAAGAGGCAATAGAAAATACAGACAGACACAGTATTAACTTTGACGAATTAAGAGCTGGAAAAGCAAATATCAAGGTAGTTGGTGTAGGAGGTATGGGTTGTAATGCAGTAACCTGGCTTTTTAATAAAGGAATTAATGGAGCTACAATTTATGCAGCAAATACAGATGCTCTCCACCTGAGTGTTGCCAAAGCTGATGAAAAAATTCTCATTGGTAAAGAATTGACCAGGGGTTTAGGTGCTGGTGGTAAACCTAAGACTGGAAGAGAAGCAGCAAAAGAAGCCCTAATTGATATAAAGAAGACTGTTTCAGGAGCTGATATGGTATTTATTATAGCTGGAGAAGGTGGTGGAACTGGAACTGGTGCAGCACCAGTGATTGCTCAACTCGCTAAAGAGACTGGAGCAGTTGTGATTGGCGTAGTTACAATGCCTTTTGAAGCAGAAAAAGCAAGAATCGATAAAGCTGAATTTGGTTTGCAAGAATTAAGAGGGGTTACTGATACATGTATAGTTCTTGACAATAATCGATTGGTTGATATTGCAGGACAATTACCAATTGAACAAGCATTTGCAGTTGCTAATGAATTAGTCAGTACAATGGTTAAAGGAATTGTTGAGACAATTACTCTTCCAAGTTTGATTAATTTGGATTATGCAGATGTTTCAGCTGTTATGAAAAATGGTGGTGTGGCTGTTATTGGCATAGGAGAAGCAGATACACAAGACCGTGTTTTAGAAGCTGTCAAGCAAGCCCTTACACATCCTCTACTTGACGTGGATTATCAGGGTGCTACTGGAGCTTTAATACATATTACTTGTGGTCCTGATTTTAAATTAGAAGAATTTGATTTGATAGGAAGGACTGTATCTGAAAACCTAAGTGTAGATGCTCAGGTTATTATTGGTGCAAGAATTGATAAAGAATTTGCTGGAAAAGTTAGAGTCATAACAATTATGACTGGAGTTAAATCTCCATATGTTTTGGGGAAAGATGTAGAAGAGCAAGTTCTTCCTGTTTCAAGAGAGATGTCAGAGTTAGGAATTGAAGTTTTAAGATAATTTTTATTGGGGCTTTGCCCCTTTTTCTTTTTTTTAGATTTTCAAACATTTAACTTCTTTATTTTATTCATGTTTTTATTTTTGTATTCATTAAAATACAGAATTCTATCTATATCAATTTTCATCTTTCTTGTTCTTGGTTTTTCAAATTCATATCCTATTGGAAAAAGAGCTTCAACCTGTATATTTTCTGGAATTTTTAGTATTTCTTTAACAATTCTATCTACAAAAGCTCCCACCCAACAAGTAGAAAGCCCTGCCTCTTCAATCTTGAGTAAAAAATTCTCAATTGCTGCTCCTGCTTGTTGCCTGCAATAAATTTCTCTCTGTTGTCATAAGCGTTTTCTGTTCTAGAAGGATTTGAGCATGCTACAACAATATATTTTACTTGGGAAATAAAAGGCTGTTGTGATGCCTCAGCTAGTTTGTTTATTTTTTCTTTGTCATCAACTAAAATAAATTTTAATGTAAAGTTATTTCCTGCCATAGGAGCATATCTTGCAGCATCTATGCATTCTATAATATCTCGCCAGTCTGGTTTTTTATCTTTAAACTTTCTTACGCTTTTTCTTGATTGGATTACATTATCAAGTTTCATGGTTTAGAAAAGAATAATGTCTTTAAAAAATTAGTGGAACGTCCCGGGAAGGACTCGAACCTCCGACACCATGGTGTCTGTTGCAAATTAACAGCCATGCGCTCTACCGACTGAGCTACCGGGACATAAAATGTGGAATTTGATTTTATATTTAAAGGTTTGCCCTTGGTTTTTCTCTATAAAAATTAATTTTGTTTTAGTCCTAAATCAACAACAGGTCTTATTTGATTTTTTTCTAAGGATTTGTAAACATTGGATTGTTTTGAACCTTTGATTATTGATATAACTGCTTCTTGAGCATTTTCAAGGTGTTCTGGGTGTCCAATTATTCCTATGTTATTGTCCTTTAATTCAAAATAACACTTGGTTAATTGACATAATGTTTTTAGTGTTTTTCCTCTCCTTCCAATAATTCTTGCCCTCACTCTTTTTAAATCATGGCTGGTTGTATATTCTTTTATATTCATTATTTCAAAAATAAAATCTTCTTCTTTGATTAATATAGCAACTGAAAAAGGAAATCCAAAATTTAGTGCATCAATAACTTTTTCTGCAATATATTCATCAGTTGATTTACCACTTATAAAGACCTCCTTGCCTCTATTGGTGATTTTTATATTTAATTTTTCTTCCAATCTTTTTTTATTCTTTAAAATTCTTGGAAGCTTTTCAGATAATATTTTTCTCATAATTGTTAAAAGCAGAATAAGTTTTTAAGTTTGTGCATGGATTAGAATTCTGTTTTTTCTTTTTCTAAATACCCTTTATTTCTTAACCAAGCGACTTGATTTAGCCGATACTTAAATATTACATCTCCTTTTTTTTCATCTAATTCCCAAGGTTCTATAATGACAACATCATTTGGTCTTAACCATAGTTTCCTTCTTAATCTTCCTGGAACTCTGCAATTCCTTGTTTTGCCATCAAGACAATTTACTAACATTTTATTCCCTCCAAGCCTTTGTTCTACAATTCCTATCACTTCTTTTCCTCTTGGGAGCCGTACTCTTGTAACTTTTTGTGGAATAGCTTGTTCTTCTTTTTTTTTATTTGATTTCATGTTTATTCAAACAAAAATTGTTTTATAAATATTTTTGATTTAATTTGTTTTTTTATATTTACAATAACACTAATGCAAAAGGAATTTTTTGAATTTTTTTTATACCTTCTTGTGATATAATACCTTCTTTTAATGCTATTCTTACAGATTTTTCTCCAACAATTTGAAATGTAGCATCTTCTTCTGACATCTTTTTTATTATTTCTATTAGTTTTTCCTCAGAAATTTCGTTTCCTTTAAAAAAACTTTCTTTAACATCTAATTGAAATTCTCCTTGTTCAAATTTTTTCCCCAATAAATTAGAATCACAAATAGCAACAATATCTCTGTATGATTTAATTATTTTCACAAACATTTAAATTGAAAATATGAGAAGTTTATAAAAACTTTTATCTAACGAAATTAATAAAAATAAAAAAGAAGTGATAATGTTAAAAGGATTTCTTTGCTCCGTCTTTTATTGCTTTTTCGGCATTATCTTTGGATATCATGGCACACATTTTTGTTCCACAACTTGGGCAGAGCCCTTTAGCCATATATCCCCCCCTTACTGTTTGAACCACTGCTGGTTCTTTCATTTCTTTTCCTTTTTCTTTACACTTTACACAATATGCTTTGACCATTTTTCCTCCTAAAATTGTTAATACAATATGTTTTTTAAATGTTCTGATGTTAATTTGATGAAAAGAAATGTTTATAAATGTCTATTATTATATTATTTAATAACTAAATAAATACTATTTGATTATAATTAATGGCTAAAGTGAGAGTTGGTGGGAAAGCGAAAGAAGGAAAAAAAGGAGTGTTAGTAAATGCTACAATTCCTCAAGAGCAATATGTAGCAATTAAAAAACTTGAAGGGATTATGGGGACAAATGAAAATGGAGTGATTTCTAATGTCATCAATATGTGGCTTTATTCCCAGAATTGGTTTTTAGACATAATTAAACATGAACAATTAACGAGAAAATGAATAAAATAATTGTATCTTTAATTGGATTTTGTTTTTGTATCCTTTTTTTGAGTAGCATTTCAGCAAGTTTAAATGTATCTCTTTCTGATCAGGGTGTAAATGCTAAAAATAAAACAAGTGGAAGTGTGTTGACTTCTGCGGATTTGCAAATAACTATTTATGATGCTTTGACAGGTGGTAATCTTATTTATAATGAAACATTTGTGGGAGGAATTGTGAATGGTTCTTGGAATTTAATGTTAGGAGCAAATTCTTCAAATCCTCTTCCATTAGAATTTGGAAAAATATATTACAAGGATTATGCTATTGATGGCTCTGATTTAGATTTTGCTGATTTTGAAGGAAATACTGTGGAAAGACAATTTTTTTATTCCCCCTTGGGGGATGTTTCTGGAGAAGATATTTCTGGCAATGCAAATTTGACAATTGCGAATATCACAGCAGATAATGGTTTTTTTACTTATTTAGGAAGTTTGGCTAATAAAATAACTCACATTTTTGCAACTAATATAGATGTTGCTGGAGATGTTAATGCTTCAGGGACAATTAATGCAGGAGCATTTGTTGGAGGGGGTTCTGGAGTTACTAATGTAATTGCTTCTGATTTAGGAGATAAAGGTTGTACAGCAGACAAATATTTGCAATGGGACGGAGGTTCTTGGGTATGTGGTAATATGCCAAGTTCAGGAAGTAATGTTTATGTTAATCTGATTCCAGAAGGAACAATAGCTGCTTTTAACAGAAGCACATGTCCTGAAGGATGGAGTCCTGCTAATGGTAGTGGGAACACCTGATTTAAGGGGAATATTTGTGAGAGGTTCTGGAACTTCAGGAGTTTTACAAGATGCAAGTGGGAATTATTTCACAGCAACTTATGGAGAATATCAAAATGATAGTTTTCAGGGGCATTGGCATAGAAGTGCCCAGTGGTGGCAAACTAGCAATACTGGTGGTTACAATACTGTGTCTAATGATTGGGGCGGCACTACTTACGACAGTATAATTCGTGATCCAGTAACAGACACTGTCCACGGAACCCCAAGAACAGCAACAGAAACCCGTCCTGCGAATATTGCTCTTCTTTATTGTGTTAAAGATGTGGATTCCTCACCAGAGACAAATAATCTTTTTGATATAAGTGGAAATTTGGTTTATGTTAAAAATACTTCACATGATGTTGGTATAGGTACAGCAATTCCAAATTCAAAATTAGAAGTTAATGGAACATTTTCTGTAAAGAATGCTACAGCAGGGCAGGGTTTGTATCAGGATGCAGTGGGAAATGTCGGTATTGGGACAGCAACCCCTCAAAATAAATTAAATGTTGTGGGAGATGTGAATGTTACAGGAAATCTTAGTCTTGGAAATGGGCAAATAATGTTTAATGACACTTCTAAATCATATATGTATTATAATTCAACATCTTGGGTAGAGTTTGGAACAGGAAGTGGTGGAGGAACTCCTGCAAATGCAATAATGCCTTTTTATCAAGCAAGTTGCCCTAATGGTTGGATTCTTGCAGACGGAACATCTGGAACACCTGATTTAAGAGGCATATTTATTAGAGGTGCAGGAACAAATAGTGTTTTAAGTATGGCTAATGGAACTGCATTTAGTGCGACTTATGGTGCATATCAAAATGATAGTTTTCAGGGGCATTGGCATCATCTTAATAGTGTGGTAGGAGGAGCAGGTAGTGTTTATGCTGGAGTAGCAGATGCCTATAATGCAAGGAATAGAGATGATGCAGTTCAATACGCAGTTTCTGATGGGGTTCACGGAACTCCACGAACAGGAGCAGAAACTCGTCCTGCATCTTTTGGTTTAATCTATTGTATGAAAACAACAGAGGATAGTGCATCAAGTAATACAATTTGGGGCGAAAGTGGAGATGATATTGTTCCAAATAACTCAAGCAAGAATGTTCATTTATCTCAAAATTTAACTGTTGATGGGAATGTTAATGTTAGTGGAAGTATTATTATGGGCTATGAACGAGTTGATAATGCTTGTGGTGCTACAACAAGTTGTACTGTAGATTGCCCATCTGGTAAATACATATTAAGTGGTGGATGTAATTGTGCTGGCTGTACATATTTGCAAGCAAGTAATCCATCTAATGCTACCAGATGGTATTGTGGTTGGAGTTCTGCAAATACAAATTCAATAGCATATGGGATTTGTGCAAATGTTAAGTAAAATAAAAGTATTCAAATTAGGATGAAATGAAAGATGAAAAGAATTTTATTTATTGTTGGAATAATTTTAATACTTATTCAAAGTGTTATTGCTTATGGAATAGTTTCTAGTGATTATTCTGTTGATTTGTATGGCACAGAAATTTCTAGTGGGATTACTTCAAATTCAGATTATAATGCAGATTTTAGCTTGACTTATAAGGGAATTAATTATGCTGAAAGTTCAGATTATGAGGTTTATGTTGGATGGTTTTATCCTTCTGGGGCTCCTGCTGCATCTTGTGGTGATGGAACTTGCGATACAGGAGAGACTTGTTCTAGTTGTCCTGCTGATTGTGGGGTTTGTGTGTCTGATGGTGGAACTGGAGGAGGTGGTTGCACTTATGATTGGGTATGCTCTGATTGGTATCCCCAACCTTGTTCAATAGATGAAGTGCAACAGAGAGTATGTGTAAATCGTGGAACCTGTTCTGGGACTGAAAGTATGCCTAATGATACAAGAGAATGTATATACATTCCTTCAGAACCTTTGTTTGATATATTTGCAAGAGTTCCTTTACTGAAAAAGTTTATAGGTCCAGGAGAGTCGCTTGATGTTAATATTAAACTTGTTAATTTAGGAGAAATTACTCCATTGGATGTGTATTTTAAATATTGGATAATAAATGAAGATAATATGCTAATCACAGAATTTCAAGAGACAAGAGCAATTAGTGAAAAAGAGGATTTTGTAATTAGTATGAACATTCCTAAAGAGACAGAACTTGGAAAATATAAGTTTTATGTTGAAATTAAATATGATGTAAATAAATTGGCTATAGCACAGGACTCTTTTGAAATTGTTAGATATAAACTTGGGAAATTTATGTTTATGTTGCTTTTGTGGGTAATAATTTTTCTCATTGTCTTTGTTTTAATTTTTTTAATCTTTAAAATAAGAAGGTTGAGAATATCTAAATCTTACTCCTAACTGAATGTTTTGCTCCGAACTTCGTGGCGTAGCCAAACTTATATTTTACTTCTTACAGAGTGTTTTGCTCCGCAAGCCAGACAATGAACAAAAGTTAATCTGTCTTCTTTAATTAATTCAGTATCTGGTTTTTTACATTCTTTGCATAAAACAAATTCTTTAACATACTGCTCTATTTTTTGATTTATTTTTGCACTTGGAACTTTATTATTCAGAACAAGTCTGTCTCCTTCTTTTTGCCCTGAAGTTGCGAGTTCTCTTAATATAAATTTTTGGAAATGCTCTGGTTTTCTTCTGATATAAGAAGCAATTTGAAAAAAATTTGACAGGATAGTTTTTCTTCCTTCAAAATGTCCTTCTACCTTTGGAATTTCAAATCTATCACTGGAAGTATCAACTTGTTTTACTTTTTTATAAGCTTCATCTAATAGTTTTTCATATGATATCATAAAATTAGTTATTATGTGTGCTTTAATAAGCTTTTTGATATAAATTATCTCGCTTTGCTCGTGATGAATATTTAAATTATTAAAAAAAGTTTATTTGTTAATCTTTTACTAATTAAACGAATTTCTGGCGAGTGAGTATTTTATCCCAACCACCTAACCTTCCCTGGACGTGGTTCAAAGATAATTCCTTCTTCAATGAGTTTTTGTATTTCTTGGTTGATTATCTCTGGAGAAGCTTCTCTTAAATCCATAATTATCTTATCTATATCAATTCCTCCGTCGTTTTCTGAGTTTTTTATTAATTCTAAAATTTTATCCTTAATTGCAATTGCTTCTTTTTTTGTTACAGGAGAGGAATTTTCTATTCTGCTCTTTTCAATTTCTATTTTTCTTACAAGTAAATATTTTGAGTCTTGTTCTCTTGCAATTTCTGGAGAAATATATGTTTCATTATTAAAATTTCTTAAAACACCGATAATCAAAACTGTTTGACCTTGATGCAAATCTTTAAACTTTTCAGTATCATCTCCAAATATCTTTAATTTTATTTGTCCAGAACCATCATCTAAAGTTAAAAATGAATATTTTTTATCTCCTTCACTTTCATATTTGTCTACAATGTTTCCTATCACATTAACTCTAATAATTTTTTTGTTTCCTAGCTCCAAAAAAGAAAATCTCTCACCGTCCATAACTGGCTTTCCAAGTAAAAGATCTCCAATTCTTAATTTGTATGCTATGTTTCTTTTGAATCTTTCTTCTTCAGGCATTTTTAATTTTTGATTTAAAATGATTTTTACGAAATGTTTTCATTTCAGTCTAGGCATTTTATGCTCTTCCAATGTAACCTCTTCTTGGTTTAAAAATTTCTCCATGACTACTTAATTTATTTATTGCTTCTTCAATTTCATCTTTGCTTAATTTTCCTTCGAGCTCTTTTTCAATTTCTTCAATAGGAATCATTTTTCCTAATCTGTCTTCTAATTGAGTTATAGTATCTCTTACAAGGAATATCTTATTTCTTTGTGAAGTCATTATTCCTGTTGTGGCTTTATCAATATCAAAAGTTTTTGATTCATAATCATAACCTACCTGCATTAGATAATATTTCATTAATTCTATCGCTCTTTTTGCATCTTCTACTGTGACTTTTTCACTAAGTCTTAATTTTGCTGAAGCTTCTGACAGTCTTATTAATGCTTGTAATTGTCTTGCAGAGATTGGAATCGGTTTTAAAACACTTTCAGATGCAACAGGTTTATTTCTAAGATTCACATAAAAATTTTTTATTTCTTTAATTGCTTCTTCACTTAATTTTGGTTTTATTCTTTGTTTTGCATAAGCGACATATTTTCGGAAAATTTCTCTTGGAATTAACATAGGTTCTCCTTCTTTTAGGTGTTCATGGAGTACATGAGACGCAATTTTTTCATCTCTTTCTTTATTGGGCATATCTCTTAATGTAAATATAACATCAAATCGATTAATTAGAGTTGGGGGCAAATCAATTTGCTGGGCAATTGATTGATAAGGGTCAAATCTTCCAAATTTAGGATTTGCTGCTGCTAAAACAGAGGTTTCTGCTCTTAATGTGGCTTGGACATTTGCTTTACTAATTGTTATTGTTTGTTGTTCCATTGCCTCATGCATAGCACTTCTATCACCTGGGTCCATTTTTTCTAATTCATCTATACAAACAAGTCCTTTATTTGATAAAACCATTGCTCCTGCTTCCAAGCTCCAACCTCTAAGATACTCATCTCTTACTACTGTTGCTGTTAATCCTGCTCCTGATGCTGATTTTCCCACAACATACCTTCCTTTTGGAGAGATATCTGCCATAAAACCTAATGTAACACTTTTAGCAACTCCTGGGTCTCCGACTAATAATATATGAATGTCTCCTCTACTTTTTTGACCATCAATATGAATTTTCTTAACTCCTCCAAATAACTGTAAAATAAGAGCTTTTTTTATTTCTTCGTAACCCCAAATACTTGGAGTAATACTTTTAGCTAAATTTTCAAATATGCTTGGGTCTTGGGCAAGTTCGAGAATTTGTCTTTCATCCTCTTCATTTATATCTAATTCTTCAAAAGTTTCTTCTAAAGGAATAAGATTATTAGCTTCAATTGCTAATTCAAATCTTGTTGAAAGACCCCCAGAGTGTAGTGGAACAGGAACTTCTTTTAAGACACCAATAATTTTTATCCTACTTCCAGGAGTTGTTTTTTCTTCCATTTGAGGTTCAACCAAGTCCTCTTTTACAAATACGTTTATTCTTTTTGGTTGTTCTCCTCCTGATAAGGATTCAGGGGATTCTTCTATTACAAGTCTTTGTGTGTCTACCATTTCTTTACTTATGAGTTTGAATCCTCCTCTTCTTCCACAAGAGCATCTTGAGGGTTCTCTGAATTTTTTTTCTATTTGTAATACTGAGATAACAGTCCCACAACTTGGGCATTCAAATTTTGCATTAACTACCTGGGGTCTGACATCTGATGCTTGTCTTATGATTCCTTCTATAACAATCATTTCATCTAGATGTCTGGAACGTATATTCCTGACTTTCATCTCCTGGCTTTTTGGAGGATTTTGTATTCTTACTCTTACATTGCTGACTAATCCAGACTCTTCAATTGCTAATTCTATTAATCTTAAAGTTTCATCAGGACTTGAAAGAACTTCATCTGAAAGTTTATTGGAAAATTCTGTTAGTTTCATGAAATCTATACTGATTATATTATTCCCCTTACGAATTGATTCTCCAAGCTCTTTTTTGTAGAAATCAAAAAAATTCTTTGCCTCGATTAACAATTCCTCATTTTTTAGTTTTCCTTCATCAACCATAATTGAGAAATAAGAGTTTTGTTTATATTAATTTCTATACTTAGAAGTTTATTTTACTAATTGAAAATTATTTCTTATAATTTTTTAGAGCTGCTTTAACATGCTTTAAAAGTTGAACCATGCTGTACTCAAGCTGTTGCTTATTTTTTGTTCCAGTGCACACAAGTTTTCCATTACTAAAAAGCAGAAATGTCGCATTTGGTTCAACTAATTTATACACTAATCCAGGAAATTGCTCTGGTTCATACTCTGTATTTTCCATTTCTAAAGCTAAGAAATTTAAATTAAGTTTTAAATTGATTGTTCCAGAAGCAACAATATTCTGAACAGTGATTTTTGGTTTTGTTGTGATATTAACATTTATTTTTCTTAATTGTTTTATTACAGCTTGTATAACTTGTTTAACCTGAGCAACTGATTTTGTTCCTGTGCAAACAAGGTTGCCAGAAGAAAAAACAAGAACTGCTGATTTTGGTTCTTTAACCCTTAAAACAAGCCCTGGAAAAGTCTCTGGGTTGTATTCTGTATTCGGCTGAGTTCTTGCTAATTTTGTCAAAGGAATAGGTTTTCCTAATGAAGCTGTTGCTACAATATTTTGCACCTTATAATTTTTTTGAGGTTTTTTATCAGCCATTTATTTTTAAATAAAAATTCATTTATAAAGGCTTCGTCGGAATTTAAGAAACATTAATTATCCATACCTATAATTTCTCTTTTGTTTTTTGAAATCTTTTTCTATTTCTTCAAGAGTTGTTATTTCTGAAAGAGGTTTGTCTGGTCTTAGGGCTGTGAATCTAGGGAATCTTAAAGCCCATCCAGAATTATAGTTAGGAGATTTTTGAATTTCTTGGTAAGTTATAGAAACAACAATTTTGGGTTTTATTTTTACCTTTTTTCCGTGTTCTTCTATAATCAAAGGGATTAATTTTTTTGTTAATTCATCAAATGAGGTGCCCTGTTCTTTTTTTTCTTTTATGCCTGTTCCCATTTTTCCAACTTCTAGGAATTTTCTTGTTTTGTGATTTTTACAAGATAAGATAAATGATGACATCCATCCAGAACGTTTTCCTTTCCCATATTCTGCTCCAGTTATTACTAAATCAAGGTCTCTTTCTTCAGGTTTTATTTTTAACATATGTCCAACTCTTCTTCCCGGTTGATATGTCGCCTTTAAATTTTTCATCATAACACCTTCCTGATTATCCTTAAGTGCCCTCTTATAGAATTCTTTTGCTTTTTCTTTATCACTAGTTATTATTTGCTTTGAACAGATTATTTTGTAAGGATGATTCTTCACTATTTTTTTTATTATTGCTGTCCTTTTTTCAAATGGTTCATCAATTAAAGATTTTGCATTATAATAAATAACATCAAAAATATTTATCTCAACTGGAAGTTCTTTTTGAAGTTTTTCAATATGGTATTTTCTTCTAATTCTCTGACTTATGCTTTGAAATGGTTTGTATTCTTTTGTTTTTCTATTAAATCCAACTGCTTCAGAATCAAGAATAAATGAATGTCCTTTTACATATTTTTTTATGTAATCTACAACTTCTGGAAATTGTTTAGTGACATTTTCTAATCGTCTTGTAAATAAAGTTATATGTTCTCCTTTTTTATGAATCAATAATCTAAATCCATCATATTTGTATTCAATTGCACAGGGTTTTCCAAGGGCTTTAAATCCATCTTCAATTGTTGCTACTTTTTGCGCCAACATCACTTTTATTGGTTTTCCAACTTGAAGAGATATTTTATCTAAATCTTTTAATTTTCCTTTTTTTGCTACATCAAATACTGCGGCTAAGTCATTTGATTTATCTATTGCATTTTGTATTTTAATTGCGTCTTCTTTGCCTCCTTTAAAAAATGTTTTTGCGAGTGCTTGTCTTATTGTGCTTTCTTGAGTCCCTATCCTTAAGCTTCCTATTAAAGTTCTTACTAAATATAGAGCTTCTAATGGGGAGGCAGAAGTTAAAAGTTCAGTTATTAATGAAAGTTTTTTATTTACAGTTCCCTTGCCTTCAAGTTCTGGAAGTTTTCTTAGGTTTTCTAAAACTTTTTCTGTTGTTAAAATATGGCTATGTAATGTGGATTGTTTTTTGTGTAATGTGAATTTCTCTGCAACTTTTCCCAAATCACCAATTATTTTCCATTCATGAATTATTTTTTTTGTATCTGTTCCAGTTGCTTTTGAAATAGCTTTTATTGTTAATTGATTACTTATACCAATTCTTCTTTCATCATATTCAGGATAAATGTCCCCCAAAAGCAAATACATGACATCTCTATCTGATTCCTTTAAACTTTTTAAGAATTTGGAAAGAATTTTTATTTTTTCAAGACGTTTTGTTGTTTGAGAAACTTCTTCATAGAATTCTACAAGTTTTTTATATCTCATGGACTGTCAACCTCTCTTTTTGTATTCATTAATTTATTAAGAAATAAATGTTTTTAAGTTTACTCTTTCTTTTTTCAAGAACTCTTCTGCTTTTCTTTCCATTTCTTCTAATCGTGTGTTGTAATCCCTAATTTCATTTAGATGAGCTAATGTAATTTTCCCTGTTAATAAAGAATCATCGTTTGTTACATTTGTGTTTTCATTAATTGTGCCATGTTCAAGTTCAATATTCATTCCTTTTGTGAATTCTTCAACACCAAATTTGTCCCATTTTACTCCAAGCTTTTCACCAATTTCTTTTGCTTGTTCTTTTGTGAAATGTTTTTTATTTTCTATTTTATTTCCCTCTTCTCTTCCCAGCTCTGACACTTGGTCGAACTTTTGAAGTTGGATGTTTGTTTCTTAATCCTCTTGATTTTTTACCTGCACTTGTTAAACCTCTCATAGACCTTTTTTGGTTTTGTGATTTGCATATCCAATTTAATTTCTTATCTGTTTTGATTTCAGGTTTGTTTGGATCAATCAATATTATTTCATAAAAATAATGGATACCATCTTTTCCAATTTGGTAAGAATTTAGAACTTCAAGATTTTTATATTTCCTTGCAACTCTTTGTTCTGCTATCCATTTATAATTCATTTTTAATGTTTTTCTTGTATGTAATCTTTTGCTTCTTCTCCCCTTATTTGGTCTTGATCTTTTATGGCCTCCTCTTTTAATTCTAATTCTTATTATAACAAATCCTGTTTTATCCTTGTAACCGAGGGCTCTTGCTCTGTCTAATCTTAGTGGTTTATCTACTCTCGTAAATACGCCAGATTTTCTCCATTGAATCATTCTTTCTCTAAGAGTTTTTTTATCTGGTTTTTTCCATGCCTGTCTTAAATAGTGATAAAATCCTTTCATTCAAATTTACCTTTTTTATATTTAATTTGGATGAATGAAAATCTTTGATTTGCTTTTGCCATGTTTTATATAAAAAAAGACTGTTTTTAAAGATTAATCTTTTCTAAATGAGCCTGCACGGATTTGAACCGTGGACTTCCGCCTTATCAGAGCGACACTCTAACCAGACTGAGTTACAGGCTCATTTATATGTGACAAAAAGTTGTTATTTAAAGTTTTTTCTTCTGTTTTAATCTTTTATACCCAGTTCAAGAATTAATTTTGAATCATCTAAATTATAATTTATTACTGGGAGACTTATTGGAATTAATTTGTAATAGGCTTTATTCTTTCCCAGAGCTTTTATTTCAATACTATTTTCAAGTTTTATAAGTGAAATATCTTTTAAGGATTTAACTCCGGGAATATCAATTTCATAAATAACCTTATTAGAAAGTCTTCTTATTTTTGTTAAAGGTTCTTTTTTTGAAAGATTTGAAAATTTTTTTGATTTGTCTTTAGAAAAAGAATCTAAGGGAATTTTTTCAGGTGGTTTTTTTGCTTCCTTCTGTTGAATTAACATAGGATTATTTTCCAAATTTATTCTTTTTCCATTTATAAACAATTGAAAATTTGTTTTATTTATTGGCTCTTTTCTTTCTTTTTTAATTTCTTTTTGCATTTCATTCTCTAGCATCTTTAGGGCATTTCCCAATAGCTTATTTATCATTTTCCCTCCAATTCCTCCAAACATTGATTCAGAAAAATCATTAGTTTCATTAAAAGAATCTTTTTTTCCAAGCATACCCCAATCTTCTTCCTTGAAATTTCTGTCAAATAGATTTCCACAGTGGGGACAAAACTCATATTTACTATCTACTTTTTTCCCACATTTTATACAATTTTTTTTATTGAACATGTTTAATCCTATTAGATTTTGTTTAAATAGTTTTTGGAAAGGGGAAAGAATTCTGTTTTTTAAACTCTGAAATATTTTTTAATTGATACTATTTCATGAGCCTCTTCAAGAAGTGTTTGTTTTCCATGTTTAAGAACTATGTTTTTTAATGCTTGCGAACTGTCAAATTTTCCCTTTTTTCTTGTTTCTTTTAGTTTTGGAAGTCCAAAAAATACAACTATCATTCTTACTATGCTTCCCCCAATGAATATTATAAAAATAGATTTCATTAAACTTACTGTTAAAAATTTGATGAGAATTGCTCCCAATCCCGCGCCGAAAAATACACCAATTCCTATTAACATGTTATAATATGAAATAGCCAAACCACGTTTTTGTTGATGCACATTGTCATAAATAAAGTTTCCTGCAGCAAGATTAAATCCTGCCCAAGATATTCCGCTGATTAAAGGGGGAATTAATATTAAATAAATTGGGAAAGGAAAAAGAACCCATAAAATAGGAATTATTGGAATTAAAATACATGTGATGTTTAAAACCAAATAGTTGCCATATTTATCTGCAAATTTTCCCCATAGTTCTAAAACAAGCAAAGAAAATACTACTCCTGCAAGAGTTATCACTATGTATATAGTATAACTGAATTTTAGATTTCGCAATAAATGGACTGCTAATAGTGGAGCAGAGATAGAACTAGCAAAGCCAAGAAATGCTCTGAAAATTGCGAATTTACCAAAATTATTTTTTGGTGCTTGTTTAATAAAATCCCAAAAAGAGAAATAATATCCTTTTTCAAGCTTTATTTTTGGTTCATATTGTTTTTTGAAAACTCTCCAGCACATTAATCTCGCTATAAATGCTAATAAAAATAAAACTATAAATCCAAACATTATCAAATTATTTTTTTTAAAATAATCTAAAAGAAAAGAAGCAGGAATTGCTAAAATAACTAACACAAATCCATTTAAGAGGTTCCTTTTTGAAAACCACCAGCCACGATAATTCTCATCTACTATATCCCCCATCCAAGAAAACCAAGCAGGATTTCCTACATTTGCGAGTATAATGTAAAAAGCAAAAAATAATAAAAATAAAAATGGAAGAAGAGAGACTAAAATTCCTTTATAAAATAAAATTGCTATTGCAATTAAGGGCAACCACATTAAGGATTCAAAGAAAACTGATTTGAGAACTATTTTCTTTCTTGAATGTTTCTCAATTAATCTAGAGCTAAATAATTGTGTTATTGGTCCTAAAAGACCAGAGATAGAGCTTAATAAAGCTACTAAAGAATTGCTTGCGTTAATTGCTATTGCAAATGGAGCAATATAATAATCTCCAAAAGAATTTTTTGCTGAATTAAGCATACCTTGTTTGATGCTACGTCTTCTTGCATAATGTTTTAATTCCTTTATTCTTTTGGAATCCTCTGTTTTCACCATCTTTTTATGTTAACCTACTCACATAATGTTATATACTCTTTTTCTTTTTTAAAATCTATGGATATTGAGAGAAAACTTCTATGGTGGAAATATATTGAAAGTGAAATACCTCAATTGTTTGGATGGAATTTTTTAATAATTAACCATCCACGAGAAATAAAAATGATTAATAACCGAATTTGTTATGCTTTAGAAATTATTAAAGAGGAAAGAAAAATTGATGAAGGACTTATAAGAAATTCTGAGGGATTACATTATTCTTTGTTTACTTTGTATTCTCCAACAATCAAAATCAATTTTAATGAAGTTTATGGAGGGCTTACAAAAAAAGATAGAAGACTTCAAAAAAGAGAAACAATAGATGGATGGAATTATTTTATAGATAAAATTGTCAATTGTGAAGTTTGATAAATTAAATAATTATGCACCAACTGGGAATTGAACCCAGGTCCCAAGCTTGGGAAGCTTGTATTCTACCACTAAACTATTGATGCTTAGTGTTAAGTATAGTTAGTTTTTTATATATCTTTTTTTTAAGCAAGTTATGGCAAAGAAATTTTATGTTACAACAGCAATTGATTATGTGAATGCTAAACCTCACATAGGACATGCATTTGAAAAAGTATTAGCTGATGCTTTAGTTAGATGGAAAAAATCTAAAGGAAAGGATGTTTATTTTTTAACAGGAGTTGATGAAAATGCCCAGAAAAATGTTGAGGCAGCAGAAAAAGAAGGAATTCCGATTAAAAAATTTGTTGATAGAAATTCTAAGATATTTATTGAATTATGCAACAAATTAAATGTATCTTATGATAATTTTATTAGAACTTCAGCTACCACACATAGTAAAATTGTTGCTCAGATTCTTAGAAAGATTATTGATAAAGGAGATATCTATAAAGGAGAGTATGAAGGATTATATTGTACTGGTTGCGAGGCATATTATACTGAGAAAGATCTTGTTGATGGAAAATGTCCTGAACACAATAAAGAACCTGAACATAGAAAAGAAGAAGGATATTTTTTTAAATTGAGTAAATTCAAAGATAAATTGAATAAAATAATTCCTAAATATGTGATTCCAGAATCACGAAAAAATGAAGCTCTTGCCCGGATTAGAAATTTAAAAGATATTTATATTAGTAGAAAGAATGCTGAATGGGGTATTGATTTTCCAAACGATAAAAATTACAAGATATGGGTGTGGATTGATGCATTGATAAATTATATTTCTGGAGCAAATGGAAATTGGCCAGCAGATGTTCATATAATTGGGAAAGGAATAAATTGGTTTCATTCTGTAATTTGGCCTGCTATATTGCTATCTGCTGATTATGAACTTCCAGACAAACTTTTAGTGCATGGATATTTAAAAATAAAAGGAAAAAAAATCAGCAAAAGTTTAGGAAATGTTATTGATCCAATAGAATTATTGAATAAATATGGAACAGATGCAGTAAGATATTCTTTATTGAGATGTTCTACATTTGAGGATTCTGATTTTAATGAAGGTATTTTAATTAATAGATATAATAATGAGTTAGCGAACAAGCTTGGAAATCTGATTTCAAGGGTTGCAGGATTAATTGAAAAGAATGGAGTAGAGAAAGTGGATAATAGACTTTTGAAAAAATTAAATCAGAAGAAAATTGAAAAATTAATAGATGAATTTAAATTTGACCAGGCTTTAAATGAGATTTTTGCATTTATTGATATTTGTAATGGATATGTTCAAAATAAAAAGCTCTGGGAAACTAAAGATAAAAAGGCATTATATGAACTTAAAGAAAGTATTTTGAAAATTGCTGAATTGTTATGGCCATTTATTCCTGAAAGTGCTGATAAGATTAAAAAACAATTTAGTTCCAAGAAAATAAAAAAGTGTGAGATTTTATTTAAGAAGATATAATAGAAATAATTTTAAGTAAGAAATCTTAATATATAACATGGAAGAAAAGAGGGATTATCATCAGATTTTTTCAAGTTGGAAATTTAAGAATTTACTTGTATTTATTGTAATTATAATTATATTTGGAACAGTTATTCTTTCAAGTGTGCAATTAAGAGAAGAAGGATTAAAGGAGTCAAAAATACATAATACTAAATCTACTGAAGCAATGGAGAAAAAGGTTTTTATTGAAAAGACAACAAAAATCAAAAAAGATATTGATATTGAAGTAGATATTACTACGATTCAATATGGTATAGTGCTGAATCGCCCTGTTTATTGGAAGAAAAATATTAAATTATCAGAACCTGCAAATGTTTCTATTGAAATTCCTTCAACTGCAACAAATATTTCTATTATAAAACTTGTTATTGGAAATGCTACATTAAATGAAACAGGGATTAATATAACTGAGATTAATGAAACAATTTCAGAGGAAATTAATATAACAGAAGAGATTGAAATAAATCAAACTCTTGATAAAACAATTCCTGATGTTGGCAAAAATATAAGTAAGAAAACTAATGTTACAGTGAATAAAACAGATGTTAATATAACTGAGATTAATGAAACAATTTCAGAGGAAACTGATAAAAAAGTTAAAGAAGAAACAAAAAATAAATCTAAAGAAATACCTGGAGTTGAAACAGCAACATCAGTTAATAAATCTAAGAAAAAAGAAATACTTGTGAGTATTACTGCTAATGTAATTTTAAGGAATAATATCAAAAAACCAATGTTTGGAATTTTTGCATTGTTGCAAAAGATATTCAGATTGACTGGTTTGTTCCTTATAGAAGATGCTGGTGAAGAAAATATTATTATTGAAATTGATGAAATTGTTCAAGAGGTTGAAATTTCATATGAAACTCCTGCACCTTATGCTATTGAAAAAGAACAAGAAAATAAAAAATTCATTACTATTTTTGGACCTGAAAATATTCATTATGAAAATGTTTTAGCATTTACAGAACTGCCAAAAGAGGTTCCTGAGAGTGCTATTAGATTATATCATACAGTTAATGAAACAAGAGTTGAAGTAGAAACAACAAAATATGATTTAAATAATAATTCTTTAATTGACTATGTTGAATGGATTGTTCCTTATTTGAGCAATCAGAGTTATGAATTAATTATAGAGGTAAGTAAAGCAGAGCATTTAGATGAGAACAGAACATTTATTGAAGATGTTTATGAAGAAGTAAAGGCAAAAGACAATAGTTGGATAGAAATTCCAGCACAACATTATTTGAGAGTTACTTTTAATCAAGATTTAACATCTGAAAGAGATATAACAATTTATGCGAGAAGCAATGGCTCTGCAGAAATTGAAGTCTACAGACAGAATGATAGTGAGTTAATAATTAAATTTGAAAATATTTCTGATGAGAATTGGTATAAGGTTTATTTAAATAATTTAAATGAAAGTAATGATGTTTTTGATTTAAGAATTTTAAGTGGAGATATAGAGTTTGATTATGTTGTAGACCCTGCTTCAGCATATAATATTTCTTTTGTTTCACCAACACCTCCCAACGACACAACCACAACAAACACAAGTATTGAAATAAATGTATCAATAACAAATGCTTCTGACTTGAATGAAGTTATCTATAATTGGGATGGAACTAATTATACAATGTATAATGATAGCTTAGTTTTAATGATGAACTTTGATAATGTTTCTGCTCTTGGAGAAAATGATACTTATGTGGTTGATGTTAGTGGTTATGGGAATAATGGGACAACTTCTGGAAATCCTGTAATGAATTTGACAGGAGGAAAATATGGTGGGGCTTTTGAGTTTGATGGTGTGGGTGATTATGTTGGTGTTACAGATGCAGGAACTTCTTTGGATTTTGATGACCAAGGAAAATATACTTTTGAATTCTGGATAAAACCAGAAGGCTATCATTATAGTGGGGGGGCGATAGGAACTCTTATTTTATCTAAGTCAAATACAGGCAATGGTTATACTATAAGATACAGTAATGGTATCATAAGATTTGACAATCCTAGCGGAGGTTATCGTTTAAGTACAAACACTATTTCACTAAACGAATGGGGATATGTTGCTATAGTTTATAATACTAATGAAAGCATTAAATTTTATATTAATGGGGTTTTTGATAGTGATGGAACTAATGGCGCTGTTTTAGATAACACGGGTAATGCGATACTAATATCTTCACCAGGTGGTGGATTTTGGGCCGATCCTTTCAACGGCACAATAGATGAAGTTCGTATTTGGAATAGAAGCCTTTCAGCAGATGAAATTCAACAACAATATTTTTCTAATTTACACAAATATGATACAGATAAATGGACACTTTATATTAATCAAAGCAAAAATTCAACTTCTGGTTTAGATGATGGAGATTATACTTATTTTGCTTCTATAAAAGATAAGCTTGGTAATGAGAATGTAACAGAAACAAGAATAGTTACAATTGATACAACTTATCCAAATATCAATTTCATGTTACCAACACTTGCAAACGCAACAGCTCAATCAGCAAATTCTGTTTATGTGAATGTATCAACTTCAGATAATAATGAACATTCTGCTTTTATTGATTGGGACAGGAGTTTGGTTGGATGGTGGAAGTTTGATGAATATAATTCAACAGGGATTTATGATAATTCAACTTATGATAATTTTGGAAGTTTTCAAGGAGGATTAGGAACTTCAGATGTGGTTAGTGGTAAAAGGGGTATGGGTTTGGAGTTTGATGGTGTGGATGATTATGTTAATATTAGTACTGATTCAAGTATTGATGATATTTCAAGTAAAATTACTGTTGAAATGTGGCTTAAAGGAAACCCACAAAGTGGTTGGGGTCAGTATCTATTCAGGAGAGGTGATAGATATATTACTCCAGGTATTTATATACAGGGATCCTCAACTGATCCAAATTTGCAAGTTGTTATTGAGACTTCTGCAGGTGAAACTTATCCATATATAAACTCTGTTCTTGACAACACATGGCATCATATTGCAGTAGTATTAGAGGATGGAACTTACTGGACTTATACAGATGGAGTTTCAAGTACTGGCTCATATAATGTTGGTGATGGGTTTGGAGGAACTGTGGGACTTACAATAGGCGGATATGTAGTTAGTGGTAACTTCAACGGAACAATAGATGAAGTAATGATATTTAACAGAGTATTAACTCCAGAAGAAATTAATGCTTCCTTTAATGCAGGTTCGTATAGATTATACAAAAACTTTACAGATTTATCTGACGGAACTTATGATTATACAGCTCATGTAATTGATGCTGGAGGGAATGTTAATCAAACTGAGATGAGAGAGGTAACTGTGGATACAACTTATCCTCAAATTAACTTTACATCTCCAACTCCTCCCAACGGCACAACTACAACAAACACAAGTATTGAAATAAATGTATCAATAACAAATGCTTCTGACTTGAATGAAGTTATCTATAATTGGGATGGAACCAATTATACAATGTATAATGATAGCTTAGTCTTAATGATGAACTTTGATAATGTTTCTGCTCTTGGGGAAAATGATACTTATGTTGTTGATGTGTCTGGGAATGGAAATAATGGGACAACTTCTGGAAATCCTGTAATGAATTTGACAGGTGGAAAATATGGAGGGGCTTTTGAATTTGATGGTATGAATGATGGAGTATATATTGAAGATAATAATAATTTAGATATAGGTGTAAATGAAAGTTTTTCATTTTCTTTATGGATACTACCTTATGATAATGGAACTAGCGAGATTATAGAAAAAAGGGACACTTCCATAACTAGATTCTATGAAATTTATTATACAAATAATATAACCCATTTTGGAATTTGGAGTGATATTGGTTGGTATTCAGGTGCAAATCCTTTAAATACACCTTTTAATGAATGGAGTTTTATTACATATACAAAAATAAATAATACAGTTTATAGATATCTAAATGGAGTTTACATAGGCTCTACAACAGACTCCAAATTCGGAGGCAATATATCAAATAATGGAAAACTTTCAATAGGTTATAGGGCAAGGTATGGTGATAGTTTTTTTAATGGTACAATAGACGAAGTAAGAATCTGGAATAGGACATTATCAGCAAGTGAAATTTATCAACATTATGAAAGTAATCTTAATAAATATGACATAGATAAATGGACACTTTATATTAATCAAAGCAAAAATTCAACTTCTGGATTGGATCAAGGAGAATATACATATCAAGCATTTGCTGCTGACACAGTGGGAAACTGGAACCAAACAGAAGAAAGGATAATAAAGAGTGGAGATTGGGAAGCACCAGGAATTAACTTTACATCTCCAACACCTCCCAATGGCACAACTACAACAAACACTTCAATAGAAATTAATGTTTCAATAACAAATGCTTCTAATTTGGGGCAAGTAATCTATAATTGGGATGGAACTAATTATACAATCTATAATGATTCTCTGGTTTTAATGATGAACTTTGATAATGTTTCTGCTTTGGGAGAGGATAGCAGTCATGTTGTTGATTTGAGTGGGAGCGGGAATAATGTCTATAGTAAACCTTGGCAGAGTGCAAAAGTAAGTAATGGTTTAGAGTTTGATGGTGTAAATGATTATGTTGATTGTGAAAGTGATCCATCTCTCAAATTTAATGGTAATTTTTCTGTTGAAGCTTGGTTTAAAACCGGAGATGATGGATCTCAAGTTATTTTAGGGAGAGGTGCACCGCATGATAGTGCCAGTAATAGTTATGATGGTTATCAAATATATCTAGGCTATCCAAGTTATCGTGATATATGGTTCTCAGTACGCTATAATATAACAAACGACTACCAAGTATATGTTAATTCACTACCTAAAGTTTATGATGGGGGCTGGCATCATGTTGTTGGTACTGTGATATATAATCAAGGAGCTTATTTATACATTGATGGAGACCTCATAAATTCAGACGAACATTCAGTAAATGGAACAATGGACCCTGTAAAACCATTAACTATTGGTGCTTACTCGTGGGCTCCGACTGCAATGAATTTCAACGGTACTATAGATGAAGTTAGAATCTACAACAGAACACTCAATGCAACAGAAATCAACTGGTCATATCAAAAAGGTTTAGATGGTTTGGTAAGCAATGTATCTACACAAGGTCTGGTTGGTTACTGGGCACTTAATGAATCAGACAGAACTGCAACAGCTAGTGATTCATCAGGTGAGGGAAATGATGGTACACTTACTAATTTTATGTTCTATCCAGATTATACCCTAGACGGCAAATATGGTGGTGCTTTTGAGTTTAATGCAACTTATGATTATATTGATGCTGGTACTGATAGTAGTCTTAATTTGGGGAATGAGTTTACTGCGAGTGCTTGGATAAGACCAGACTCACTAATAACTTATGGAGGGATTATAAATAAGGTGGTTTCTAACCGAGGGGGTGTTTATTCATTTATGTTGATATGTCATTTTGATGGGAGAATTGGAACTTATTCAAACCTAGTAGGATGGCGGTTTTCAACTAATGCAGGAATAACAGCTGGAAATTGGTATCATGTTACATGGGCTGTTAATGGAGGAAATGTTTATTTTTATGTTAATGGGATTCCTTATGATTCTGACTCATTCTCGTATACTCATAATGATGCCCATAATGTATTTATTGGAAGTTGGTATAGTGTAAATGATGCCTATGATTTTGATGGCAAAATCGACGAAGTCAGAATTTGGAACAGAAGTCTTTCCGCAGATGAAATTTATCAACAATATGCATCAAACTTGAATAAATATGACACAGATAAATGGTTATTGTATGTAAACCAAAGTGGTTTAGAAGGTGGAATTTACACATATCAAGCATTTGTCGCTGATTCTGTAGGAAACTGGAATCAAACAGAAATAAGAGAAGTAAGCGTTGATATCCCTCAAGTAATAACAATAATTTCTCCCTTAAATAATTCAAATCATAATACAGATACTATTGACTTCAATGTTTCTTTGGATGAAACAGGAAGCTGGTGTGGTTTTAGCTTAAATGGAACTGCAAATGTAACCATGACTAAATTTAGTAATACTTATTTTAATTACACAAAAACAGGATTAAATGATGCTACTTATAATATAACATTCTTTTGCAATGATACATTTGGGAATATGACAAGTTCTGATTTAAATTTCTTTTTAGTTGATACAACCTACCCAAGTATTAACTTTACTTTACCAACACCTGATGATAACACATATCAATCAGAAACATCTGTTTATGTAACTGTTTCAACATCTGACACAAATGAACATTCTGCTTTTATTGATTGGGATAGAAGTTTGGTTGGATGGTGGAAGTTTGACGAGTATAATTCAACAGGAATTTATGATAATTCAACTTATGACAATTTTGGGATTTTTATTGGTGGGTTAGGAACTTCAGATATAGTCGGTGGTAAAAGAGGTAAGGGTTTGGAGTTTGATAGTGTGAATGATTATATACGTGTTTCTCCGTCACAGAGTTTGAATAGAACTGGAACTTCAAGTTTTAGTTATAGTTTATGGTTATATAGTGAAGAATTTGGAAACTATTCTGGTTTGATTGAGAAATTTGGAGCGAGTAATACGCCTGGATGGGCTTCTAGATTTTGTTATGCTTTGAATGATGATAAATTATTTAGTAGATTGACAGATGGGGGTACTATGGTTGATGTAGTTTCTCCTTCTACCCTTAATGAGAATGAATGGTATCATGTTGTTTTTGTTGTAGATAGAGAAAATGATTTAGCTCAATGGTATATAAACGGAAATCCAGATGGAAGTGCAACCAATATAATTTCGGTTGGTTCAATGGAAAAT
>Ga0114923_10000134_pt1 | contig 56988 bp, 78 predicted proteins | sample SumtaG_FD_89578 | JGI IMG/M metagenome (GOLD analysis project Ga0114923, IMG submission 89578) | Deep subsurface microbial communities from Indian Ocean to uncover new lineages of life (NeLLi) - Sumatra_00157 metaG | ecosystem: Environmental > Aquatic > Marine > Oceanic > Sediment | place: near... | reverse complement strand
TTAAGATGCACACCATACCGATTGTGTCGGCGCTGCACACCAAAAGACAAGAATATGCACACCGAACCCGCAGCACATTGTATACAAAACAGCTAAATAGGCGCTCGAAAAATCGCGATTTTTGAGGTGCTTTCTAACCTTAGCAAGCAGCCCCTTAGTAGCCTTAGCAAGTAACTTACTAACATAATCTTAGCAAGTAGCTTTCCAACTTCAGCAAGTAGCTTTCCGACCTTTGAAAGCGCCCATTTCGCCGAATCGAAAACCCCTAAAATTAGACACCAATTAGACACTGACTGAATCGGCTACGGCCTTAGTCCCACGTGCCCTCCAACGAGTTTAGACACAAAGACACAAAAAGCGCCGGTTCCGTTACTCCCTGCGCTCCACACTAGTCCTCTCCTTTCTTTCTATTACTTTATATATATATCTATCAATAATAATAAAAGAGAGACTAGTAACTAAAATGGAGCGCAGACGCAGCAACCATGGGGCCTCCAGCCTAGTCACAAAAATTAGACAAAAAACCGCTGTCTAAAATTACTGTCTAAAATCGAAGAATCTCCATATGAATCAACCACTTACGAGGACTATCACGAAAATGAATAGCAAAAACCTAAACATCACCAAACTGAATATGACTTCCTGCAACTGCAAGCATATAATTAGCGTGCGCCTAGGGCATCGAACCCGAAAAGCTGACAGCTCATCAGCCGGCGCAACATCTCAAGAGCGCAGACCTCGGAGCAATGGTCATGTCAAAGCAGGAACTTACGCAACAACAACTCCAGGACGTACTGTGGTACCGCCGCGATACAGGTGAGTTCTTCTGGCGCTTGGATCGAGGGCCTGTCAAAGCAGGCGACCGGGCCGGCTGCGCCTCGACCGGCCGGCTCCAGATAGTGTTGAACGGTCAGATGTACGAAGCGCACCGGCTGGCATGGCTCTACGTCTATGGCGAGCTCCCAAAAGGTGCTGTGTTTCACATAGCCCCGGATAGCCTGCTAGATAACCGCATTGAAAACCTACGCTTGCAACCTAGGCGAGTCACTAGACAGCCGCCTGATGTCGTTAAATGCCCGGGAGTCCGCTGGAGTCCGCGCGATAACAAGTGGCTGGCCGGGATCGTAATAAAGGGCAAACTCAAGTACCTAGGCGTATTCGTTGACCATGGCGACGCGGTCAAGGCTCGAAAAGCAGCGGAGGTGGAGCGCCAAATCCCCGCACCTCCAGAACCCTTATGGTGATCCAATTAACCATAAGAAACTTTTATTTGCCATCGTAGTCCTGTGGGTTTAAGCTTCATCACATCAACAAACGACTAACGGAGTCAACACCATGAAAAATACAACTACCCTCCAACACATCAAGATTGCAGCCGATACACTCAACTATCAAGGCGGCATGGTTCAACTGGACGCAGACTCCAAGGCGTTCGGCCCATGGGCTGCAGAGGAGCTGCCAGCGTTCAAGGCCTACGCTAAACTAGTTGACCTGGTTGACACCGCCAAACACCACGCAATTATGTGCAACGTGGCTAGCATGCGCGTCGCTGGATTTGTCTACTAAACACACACACAAACGACTAACGGAGTCGACACCATGATCAACTACCTCAAAGCAGCCGCACTTTTCACAGCCCTGATTTTAACCGGCTTCGATCCGGTTGAGCTGGTGTCTGGAGTCGCTGAAGTATCCGCTAAGCATCACCAGGGCCTGGCAACAGCGTCGCACGTCACCGCAGCGCAGCCGGCCCAACCGCTAACCTTTTGAGTATGCCGCCTGGCCATTCTAACGAGTGGCTAGGCACGGGATACAATCCAAAACCAGCGCCGCGGGCGCAAAAGTATAACTACTGGAGTTCAAATCATGAAAACTTTAAATAACGCGCTGCCAATTTCGACGCTAGTTAAAAACCAGAAGCAGACCACCACCACACAGATCACATTTGACGGAGAACCCTGTGATTTAGTGATTGAAGTGCGCCATGATGACTGCTGTGGAAACGGGCATAATTCGTTCGCTATCACCGGCAGCGTGTACAAAGCGGGCCGTCGTAGTGATTGGGCGTACCTAACTGGTGGATGCATTCACGACATCATAGCGGAGCACGCCCCAGAGTTGGCCCCGCTCATCAAATGGCACCTAACGAGCACTGACGGCCCTATGCACTATCTGGCTAATTCTCTGTACCATGCACGGGACACAGACTGCCACGGTCGACGCGCTGGCGAGCCGTCTCGGTTTGAATACTTTCTGAAGTTTGAAGGGTTCCCAATTCGGTACCCCCTAACCAAGAAGCTGCGCGAATGGGTTGAGACAATGGAGACTTTCAACCTTGAAGTCTATCCGATAGCGCATGCCAGCGACCCGGAGACGTTCAAGCCAAAATATACAGTATTTGGCTATCCTGCGGAGCTCTGGCATGAGTGCCCGTTTGACAGCGAGCGCGAAGCATTCGAGCTATTGGAAGCGCTGCAGACCACACCGTTTGAAATTGAGAAAGTAGCCACCGCATGGAGCCTTGGCGGTGAGTCAAACCTTGAAGGGGCCCGGAGTTGCGCAGTGTGGCCAGACGCAGAGCTATCCGACTTCACAGAGTCCGCACTAACGGCCCGGCTGTCGGCGTTGATGATCGAATTCAAGGCGGCGGTTGAATCGCTCGGCCTAACCTACTAGGAGTGGAGTCCATGATTACGCACTATATCGCCAACCAAAAACAACAGCGCCGTTTGAAGCAGTCAACCGGAGACTTCAGCGAGGCCGCCATCTGTGGCAACGGTGAGCCAGGGTATAGACTAACTCACTCGGAGACGCCTACCTGTGAAGCGTGCCAGCAAAAAATCGAACAGATTGGAATGCGCACGCTGAACGCCTACCGCTAGCCCCTTGCAACGCACCAGAGCCGTCCGCTAACGCTACGGCCCGGTAGCCTACCGGCTGCACCTTGAGTACCAGGGTGCAGCCCCGGAGCGCTACAAGCTCAATAACTAACGGAGTTAAAACTATGCGAAACCTACAAGCCTTCATCCAGCATGGCAAATGGGGCGGCCCGTATCTAACCGAGTCGGCAGAAATCAAAACAACCGACACACCGCTGAACTACAGCCGCACGGGCTACGGATCGAAGCTACCGACGCCCTACATGATCAAGCATCTCAACCGCTGGCGTCGTGTTTACGCCGTCTGCTGGAGCAACGCGGCCACGCATTGGGTCAATATCGCCGGCGTCAAAACCGTTGTAACAATTCAGGAGTGCTGACCATGGAAATTAAAATCACTGAGTTTTTCAACAATGCCGCTCCTATGGATTACTCGGCAAGCGTGGCGGAGATTGGGAGTAATGCCGGTCCTGATACGTGGCGCGCTGCCGTTGACGATAGCGAGGAATACCAGCTACTGACCAGCGAGGAGCAAAGGCAAACCACGCGCGATTACTTCGCCACGTTTGGCGCGTGGTCTGATGATGAAATAGCGGGCTGGTCTGATACCGAATTGAATGCTCTATTGATTCAGTTTATAGCGGGTGATATGCGCGACTATCAAGGCATAGCAGAAAGTGATAGTTGGGACTGGAAGGAATACGAACAGTTAAGCGAGGAGGGTACGACAGGCGGACAGTTGTTCGAAGGGGCTAATGGCGAGATATACGCCTATATAGGCGAATAGGTACCCGCCTGGCCATTCTAACGAGTGGCCTTTGTAAGTCGCCTCGGTTTACTGTCAACGTCTGGACAACGTTGTTTAGTATCGAGTGCCGGGGCGACTTCCAAAGAATCCAACCCAAAACTAACGGAGTTAAAACCATGAAGTGGATAATTTTAATTGGGGTACTGGCTGCCCTTGAGCTGTTTTTCGGGACGCATGATTATGGCTGGCGAGTCGCGCTGAGCATACTAACACTATGCTGCGTGTCGATTGCTGCTAGCCTGGCTTTCGGCAGGTTCGCAGCGCTCAGCATGGCCAGCCAGGATGACGATGACATCCTATGAGGCCGCCAAAGTAAACGGGAAGCCCCACCAAATTACATAAAACGCTATAACTCAACCGAGGGATTAATTATGCAACCGCAGGGGTAATGCCCGCCAGCCCGCTTAATTGCGGGCTTTTGGGTGCCAACTACTGGAGATTAAATCATGGATACAAACGAAATTTATAAGGCCATCGCCAAGGTGGTCCGAAGCAACCAGCCCGGCACCGACCGGGACAAACTCATCCTAGAGCTACACAAACGCGCGTGCTTACCGCTGTCGCGCTCCAAGCTGCAGGGGTTCTACCGCACTGACCCGGACGACTACCGGGCCCGACGCGCGAATATGCGCGATTGCCAGAACCTCATGACAGCCCTCCTACGAGCTGAAGTGGACAAACCTACCCCTATGGTCCTCCTAACTGCCCGACAGCTACTGGCGGTCAGCTCCATGGCCGTAGCGGCGAGATCCAACCACCCTGGTCGGCAGCTGGTGGACTTATTGCCACTGCTGACAGCAGACGGACCTACGGTCGATGCCGGACGCAGTGAACTGGAGGCCTGACTAAAATGACCACAGACGCAGACCGTATAGACGCGTTGCTGGATGATGTGGCGGTGCCGGGCTCAGGTTCCCAGTGGCCGCACTTGGCGAACTACGAGACCAAGTTCATCATGGGTGCCGTCCCGATGCGCGTGCTAGCTAACGCACCGGTGGGGACGTGGGTGATCTACCAGGTCAAGGAGGGTGTCAGGGCCAGCGAGGCGTCGCTGCACATAGCGGCGCTGGGCGCTCGTGGCACCAACAAACTATCCACCCAGACGATCTACGGCAAGGCATACCGGGGCAAAGCTACCTGGACGCTCGTCAAGGCGACTGTGGTGGAGCGGCCGAAGGAGAAATGACGTTGACCGCATGAAGGTGCAGCGCTACTATCGAGTGGCGCCTACCTTTAGCGGGGGAATAGCTGATACACCGATCAGCGTGGCGCAAATCTTCAAACGGTGCAGACCAATGGTGAGGTCTCATGAACACACTCTCCCAAGCAAGACTCCAAGAACTACTCCATTACGATCCAGATACTGGCGTCTTTACGTGGCTAGTGGCCCGAGGAGGGGCTAAAGCGGGCGACAATGCCGGCATCACTCACACGACTCGCACCGGAAAATCCTACCGACGAATCATGATAGCCGGCAGGAATTACATGGCTCATAGACTCGCTTGGCTCTACACGTATGGCCAATTCCCTGAGGACCAAACCGATCACATCAATGGCGATGGGGTCGACAACAGGCTCAGCAACATCAGGACTGCAACAGCCTCGGAGAATATGAGGAACCAAAGGCTCCACTCAGATAACACCTCAGGTACTTGCGGAGTCCACTTGAATAAGCTCACCAAGAAATGGGTCGCGCGAATATGCATTGACGGAAAGTTGAAGCACATCGGCTATTTCGTCAGTATTGACGACGCCATCACAGCAAGAAAGGAAGCTGAAATTAAACACGGCTACCATGTAAATCACGGATCTGACCGATTACTTTAAACCTCATTGACCCTTAGGATTATAGTGCTATACTTTAAGCACCTATAATCCTAAGGAGAATTAGAATGTTAATAGGACTCAAGTCAAAGCACGCAGTGATCGCCATGATCAACCTGGCGCACCTCGGTGCCATCCACGGCACCCCCACCCCCACCTCGCTTTCAGAGCTCTCAGCACGTCAGCACGCCTCGGTCTCCTACCTGGAGCAGATCTTCGCAGACCTCCGCAAAGAGAACCTGGTGACCAGCACGCGCGGCCCCAGTGGCGGCTACTGCGTCACCAGCTTGGATACCACGGTCGCCCAGATCGTCAACGCCGTGCACGAGCAGCCACCAGCGCAGTCCGATGGCTGGGCGACCGTGGCGACCCGAGTAGGTGAGAGCCTCAACGTCACACTACGCGACCTGCTGGTCTAGGAGATCACCGTGTATCCGAACCAATTCAATCCTTTCGCCGGACTCCGAGTCTTTGAGGATATGAACGCGTTGGAGACCGTAGGGCCGACCCGCACGCTAGAGCCCAAGCGCTGGATGTCAGGCACTCGCTACTATGCCCGAGTGCAGAAGAAGTGGATAAAGCGCTGGGGCTTTGAGAAGAAGCCATGCATCTTGCAGACGCCGAGAGGCCTGTTCGTCCACCCATCGTTGATGGCCGAACTGAAGCGACGCGCTGCAGCACCGCCTCAAGGCCTAGGAGCTACGTATGGATTCTGAACCTCAAGAGCCTAGAGGCCTGATCGTGCTCACCTCGGCCACTGCACGGAGCATGGCAGCTACGATAATGCAAGAACTCGACGCTGAGGTGATCGTGGTGGACTCTCTAGCGGAGCTGCAAGAGCTCAGAACCGGGGAGGCGCTGGAGATTCGTGCACGTGAGGAGATCCCAGAGCCTGAGGCCGAACTGCCCGACTACAGCCAACGTGGCGGCAAGGGCCGAGGTCGTGGACGAGCGGACTGGAACAAACGAAATCGAGGATGCTGCCATCATAACTAATACTACGCTCTGCGTGCTGCCAGACGACCGACCGACGCAGCTACTGTGGCGAGACGTCGCTCGCTCGGTGCAGATCCCCACCCCGGACCACGCACTGCTGGCCAGGGTCCACGACTTTAAGACGGTCAAGGAGAGGCAGGGCGTCAAAGGTCGCAAGGCTCGCTACAAGATCCATCTGGGCCCGGCGTGTGAGGAGTACCGCGTGGTCAAGGTCTTCCTGATCCAGTCGATACTCCACCGGGCCATCAGCCGCCAACGCGTTGAGGTCACCAACGAGACGATCGAGAAGTTCTGGCCGCGCACCTTAGACGCCGAGCACACATGGTCCGGCGTGTTTGAGATGATGTTCGGACCCACAGATATGAGGTACTACACCAAGACCCTGGTACCGGCGTACTCGGTGTGCGTGGCGCTCCAGGACCCGTTCAGTCTGCAGTGCGGCCTGGAGAAGCTGGCCTTCGAGCTCTTCGCCAGGCCCTACGACCCGACCGGCATGAAGGAGCTTATCGACCGCAGCCGCGTGTATTTGTGGAAGTACCACGAGCTCAAGGGATTTTTTCGAGATGCGGGTGAGTTGGCGCTTGATAACCGCTCAGCCATGCTATAATCTATCGTACAAATCATAGGAGAAGATCATGAGCCCATTAATGTACAGCGCCATCAACGAGCTCGGCATGGAGACTGGAGTTATCAGCTCGCCGATCACCGTCAAGCAGGTCCAGGAGTCATTCCTTGGGGAACAGCTACTCACTGAAGTGCTGCGAGAGGTCAAGCTACGCCAGACCCGGCTGTCCGGGGGCTACGAGCGGCTCCGGAGCGCGTCGGTGACTGCCGCTGAGGCCATGACTCGGCATCTGTATTGTCGCGACGAGGTTGACAGCCTTGGCCGAGTGCGGCACCAGCTCGAACACCTCAACCGTGCGATCGCAGCCGACCTCAGCAGTGAGCCGTGGGAGCTCCCAGACCACATCAAGTTCGAGCCGATCTGTGCCGAGACGCCTGAGGCGCGGATCACTCGCTACGACGAGAGCAACCCAGTGCTTGAGGTTACTATCGCGGATCACCGCTACAGCTTCACGGTCCGTAATGTCGAAGAGGACTCCCACGAGTGGCTGATGGGTGTGATATCCAGCCAGATGCAGGAGGTCCACGACCGGGCGGTCCACAGCACTCGCCAGGAGATCCAGACCGAGATGAAGCGATTGCTGGGGATCAAGTCATGACTGATAATCCAACGATCGAGCTGACGCTAAACTCCGGCGGTACGATCACAACCAACGCCTACGCGAACGCAGGAGATGCGATCGACCAGCTCAAGATCCCGGTGTCGACGGTGGTCAAGCACCGGGTTGTTGAGCCAGCCGCGCCGACGATCTATGTCAGTAAGCGCGATCTAAGCAGAGCCTTGGCTAATCAACTGTCAAGAGACGATCGCATCCCGCCGATCGAAAGTCAGCAGTTGCTAGGCATGGGGAATACGTTATTTAATACAATCAAAGCAGCACAGGAGCTATAAAGATGCATGTATTATGTGTGGATGAAGCAGGGTTCGAAGACCAGCTGACCGAAGGCCAGACCTATCCGGTCGCATTGATCGGCAACGGCGGCTCCAGCTACCAAGTGGAGAACGACCAGGGTGATCGTCGTTGGTACGGCGAGGCGAAGTTCGAGGTGGTGGTGATATGAGTAAGCCATGGGTACCACCAACCGCCGAATACTTCACACTGCACCACTCCGGGCCTGGCGTCGTCTCCTTAGTTTTCTACCTCCGAGACGAGCCTCTACCTGGATGTCGGAAGGACCTGTTCAATATCGAAGAACTGCCTCATATTCTGGCGATCCAGGACGTTAGGCAGCAGATTCGTGAGAAGCCACTGTCTGACCGCATCGTCCTGACCCCCAAGGCAGACATGGTCAACGAGCCTCCGCACTATAATGCCGGTGAGATTGAGTGCATTGACGCCATACGTGCAGCGCTGACCGAGGAGGAGTTCCGAGGCTACTGCAAAGGCAACATGATCAAGTACGAATGGCGGGAGCGGTTCAAGGGCGGCCTGGAGTCGATCAGGAAGGCCATGTGGTACGGCCAGCAGATGATCAAACACTGCAAGGAGGTGATATGAGTGAGCTCAAGATTTTACCGTACGTACCAGTCTGGGCTGCCACGGAAGCTGCAAAGACCCTGACGGAAGCTCACATAGCTGACTTCATCCGTAAAGCCTATGCCCTGCGGACGATCGTGACCAAGGGTATGTTTGAGCCTTATCGTGTGCCTGCCGACGTGGCCATGGCAAAACACAAGGCACTATGTGCCAGGATTGGCTGCGGTGAAGTCTAGGAGGTTACGTAACCATTCCTTATCACATCGGCATCGGCTAAGATAGAGTAATTGATATTCAATTACAGGTGTCGAGCATGTCCGAGCTACGGAAATACGGTGAATCCGCAACCATCTTGTTCACCTTATTCCAGCCCGGCGGAGATGACTTTGAGCCGGCTGCACCATTCGCAGCCGGTGATGTTGTCATCATGAAGGACGAAGGGGCGGAGGTGAATACCACCAACCTCCCCACCGACGAGGGCACCGGCTACTCAATCGTCCTCACCGCCACAGAGATGCAGGCCGCCCGGGTCAAGCTCTACCTCGTGGACCAGACCGGACCAAAAGCCTGGATCGACCTGTCAGTTGCGATCGAGACCTACGGCAACGCCTCAGCACAGCACGCGTTCGATCTGGACTCCGCTGTCGCGTCAGCCGACGTCGTATCGATCAGCGGTGACACCACGGCAGCTGACAACCTGGAGCTGCAGTACGACACCACAGGCATCACCGGCGATACATTCCCGTCTACGCAGGCGCAGGTCGGAGGGATTTCGGTAGGATCGTCATCCATCAGCATCCAGGCCGAGTCCTACGTCCTGACTACCGGCGTCCAGTCCAGCGGCACGTTCGCAGATACTGCCACAGTAGATGACGTCCATCACGAACACACAGATACTGCGGGTGTGATCGATCTTTATTATCAATTCGACGTGACCGGCAACGGCACCGCGTCAAGCGCGCAGATCGACCTGAGGATCAATGGTGCCAATGACTCCATCACTGTGTACGCCTTCGACTGGGACGGCGCCACGTGGGATCAGATCGACTTCCTCGCAGGGACCAACGGCTCAATTGACTCAGTCCTATCTCCGGACCTCCTGATCCGCCACACCGGGACCGGGGCCAACCTCGGCAAGGTTCGGATTCGGTTCGAGGAGACCGGCCTGACGACTGCCACCCTCTTGATCGACCGGATCATCACATCATATGCCGTTGTATCGCAGTCGGTCGGGTATGCAGACGGTGCGATCTGGGTCGATACGGGCAACGGTACCGCAGGCACAGTGCCGTTCGTCAACGGTGTAGCTGACAACGCTGTCCTGACTTGGGCAGACGCGTTGACACTCTCAGGCTTGGTCGGTCTGACTCGGTTCAGGTTCGTTAACGGATCAGCGATCGCTCTGACAGGAGTGTCTGACAATTATGCACTCGTCGGAGACAACTGGAGCCTTGCGTTGGGCGGCCAAGACATCAATGGAATCTTCGTCCAAGGAGCCAACTCAGTCACTGGCGTCGGCGCCAACGGAGGCACCTTGCCACGGTTCCAATCATGCCTGATGGGCGACGTCACTCTCCCTCCCGTTGAGCTATTGGCGTGCTGCCTGAGCGGTGACTTCATCGCCAGCGCTGTAGGTGACTACCACTTCATTCGGTGCCACTCTTTAGTTGCCGGGTCAGCTACGCCGAGCTTTGATTTTGGAGCGGCTAACGCCAACCAGAACGTCAACTTCCGAGGCTACGCAGGTGGTATCGAATTCAAAAACATGGGTCAGCTAGGCACAGATACAGTCAGCCTCGAAGGTCATGGCCAGTACGTCCTGAACGCTAACTGCACGGGTGGCACCATGCGTGTCTCGGGTCACTTCGACAAGACCGACAACTCAGGCGGAGCGGTAGTGCTGACGGAGACGGCTCGCTATGACCAGGATCAGATCTCTCGTGCAGCTGGAGTCATCCGCAACAACACAGCCCAAGGTTCAGGCACCGGCAACAATCAGATCCAGCTCGACGCGGCAGCCTCAGCGACTGATGGGGCCTATGACCCAGCGGTCATAGCTATTATGTCAGGCACCGGCGCCGGCCAGGCCAGGCTGGTACTGCAGTATGACGGCACAACCAAGACTGCCACAGTAGATCGGAACTGGAAGGTCAACCCTGACGCGACCAGCGTGTTCAATATCGTCGCTGACCCGGGCCGGGAGCACGTCAACGAGGGGCTAGTCCAGGCCAGCACTGCAACTACGATCACTCTGAACACCTTGGCCTCCGCAATAGACGACGCCTATAATGGGCAGACTATACTCATCAGGTCAGGCACCGGCGACGACCAGGCCCGGCTGGTGACCGACTACGACGGCACGACCAAAATAGCGACATTGAGCGTGGCGTGGGGCACCAACCCAGACTCAACATCGGCGTACGTCATGCTACCCACGTCACTCTCCGCGATTGATGAGACTGCGGCAGCGATGTTTGCTGGTGGTGATGTAGATGGGTTCACGCTGGAGGAGGCACTCAAACTCATGCTGGCTGCCGATGTAGGTATATTGGCCGGCGCCGCAACCAACTCGATCACGATCAAGGCTGCGGATGGTAGCAGGACCAGGCTGACTGCGACGGTGGACGCTGACGGTAACCGGACGATAGTTACCAAGGACGCGGCTGGCTGATGTTTGCATCCAGATACTTCTCCCCGCGGTACTGGGCCAAGCGGTATTGGCCTGCAGTAGGTAACCTGCTCACGGCAGACGCCGAGTGTACGCTGCTGTCGTTGATCGACCCGGGAGACGCAGTGCTGCAGAGCACGATCACCCCGGTGCTCACGGCGCAGGCGACGATCGACCCATCCGACACAACCGCAGCGTCGCTCATCGGTGAGGTCATGACGCTGAAGTCGACGATCGACGATAGCGAGTTCATATTAGAAGCGAGGATACAATAATGTCAGTACTGCACGTAGGCGAGGTCGGCAAGAAGATCAATCTGGTGACGGGGTTCGATCTGTCCGGAGCTGATGGGGCCCCACCGCTCAGCGTCGTAGGCATCCGCCCTGATGGGACCACTGCGTTCACATCAACCGCCGTCACAGCTCCGGCCGTGTCCGACGCAACCACCACCCCACCGCTCGTGGCCAACGAGTACTTCCAGTACACCACTGCTGCTGGTGAGATCGACATCAAGGGTAAGTGGCAGTTCTTCGGCATATACAAGGACGTCACACCTAAAGAGTTCATCTCCAACCGGGCGTTCATTGACGTGCTGGAGTAGTAATCTCGAGTTGACATCTAAGACCATCACGCTATAGTAGGATCTATAAGATACTTTATAGGACTAAGTGATGGCTGACAGATTCAGACTGGCATACCGACACGACCTCTGCCCTGATAAATTTACACGCCCTGCGCCGCCGCACTGGCTGAGACACGGACGCGTCATCGAGTACGCCAAATATAACCTGCGGATCAGTTACACGTACTGGACGAAGCTCTACTGGGCCACCCCTCCATGGCTTGACGAGGGGCAGCTCGCCGAGATGGCTGCAATCTACGAGTCAGTCGGGCCTGACGATCACGTCGACCACCAGGTCCCACTGAAGAACGAGCTGGTCTGTGGGCTCCATGTACCTTGGAACTTGCAGGTGCTCCCGGCTAAGGTCAACCTGTCCAAGTCCAACAAGTGGTGGGATAACCACCCGTTCCAGCAGCGGGACTTGTTCGCATGAAGGTCCCAGCCCGTTGCAACAAGCGCAACTGCCAGACCCGTCGCAACCTGAGCAAACGCCCCGAGCACTACGTCCGATGGCCCACGTGCAACATGGCTGGGTGCGACGGCAAGATGTATGTCGACGAGTACAGGCTGCGTAAAGGCGAGAAGGACAGGGCACCGCTCTGCTACGACGCCTGCATGCATGACGCGCGGATACCCTGGCCGCCTGAAAAACTGCACAGGTACGACAGTTTCGGCTGCCGCCACTATGATGACTGGAAACTGCAGTCCTCTATCAAGGCGTCGAAGCACAGCCCGAACATCACACGCATGGACGCCGACGAGCCATGCCCATTTTGAGGATTGAGTAATGTCAGAGGACCTTACAGGCGTGGATCGCCGCAACTACATTGTCAACTTGCTAGGAGAGGCATACCCGGACAGGATATCCCGAGGAACCATTAAGCGGATAGCTCCTGACGACTGGACCGATGGACATTTGGACAACGCGCTTCACGTCCTCAAGAAACGAGGCGCGATCACACTGAGTTCAGGCGGATACCAACTCCGCACAGCCCCACCAGAATACAATCAGAAGTTGATCGACGAGGCCAACGCCGGTGGCGCCAAGGCTCCCGACCCAATCAAAGGAGTGTCTAAGATGGAAGCTACGCCGATGCGATTGCCAGCGCAGCACAAGGCTGACAAGAAGGCAACTAAGATCCCAGCACGCACCGACAACTCCGATGCTGCGATTAAAGCGATTGACCCGGCACCTGCTGTCGCGTACTGCGAGCACGGGGAGCCGCAGGGGCACTGCGTACGACCTGGCTGCGATCACTACGATGCTCCGGCTAATGCTGAAGAGTACGTCAGCAGGCCTACAGCCCAAGAGCTAAAAGCAGTCGAGGCTACGTTCTGCCGGACTGACATCGACGGCGCACTGAAGGACCTGGAGCAGCAGCTGGCCGGGCGCCCACCGGTTGAGGACCTTGAACTTAAGCTCGACCTGCTGACTGACTTGGAGCGGATGCTGGACGCCCGGCTCAAGCCAGTTCTGGCAGCCATCGCCAAGGATTTACACCGATAGCCTTCCCTTAGTAGGTCAGCTATACTCGGCCATTAAGGTAACTTAGTGGCCGAGCCGCATGACAAGCATCTTCCGCAGCATAGTACACTCATCCTTCCGCCGGTCTATTCAGATCGGATCGTTCGTTCAGCAAGTGCTTTTGAATCAGTGGGTGTTTCTAACGTCGGTTGCAGACTTCACATTCACCCGCGCCGGAGATCAGACTGGGATAAATAGCTCTGGTGTTTTGGTTACTTCTACAGCCAACAATCCAGCATTCGCATCAGGCGATGGCGTATTGCTTGAGGATACGGCTGAGAACCTAGCCACGTTCTCTGAATTGTTCGATGATGCCAGTTATACAGCTGTTGGCATGTCAGTAACTCCAGCAGCCGCCACAGCTCCAGATGGAACAACGACCGCCTATAGTATGCAAGGCGATGGAATATCAGCGTTCCCCAATCTAGCCAAAGTAATAGGCGGCACATTCTCTGCAGCCGTCCCGTTTACGGTGAGCCTCTTTGTCAGCGAGGGCACCAGTGACAAATTTCTGTTTCGCGTTAACGACACAACCAATGTCACGCACTACACGCAGCAATTCGACTGGATTGCAAATGTGCCGACCGAGGGCACCGCGCAAACCTCTACGCTAGGCACGGCGACAACAAAGATAGAGCAGCTTGGTTCAACAGGTATTTGGAGGGTTGAGCTAACAGTAACGCCAACAGCTGGTGGTGGGAGCAGGAATGTAGACCTAAGACCGGACTGGAACAACGCTTCAACCACTACTGTGTTTATCTGGGGGCTACAGCCAGAGGATAATGATTTCGCAACCAGTTATATCTCAACCGCAGGCAGCACTGTAATCAGAGCCGCTACATCACAAACGCGAGCCCGGCCCTTCCCGGCTAACGGCATCAGTGCTCAAGTAAAGCCTACTGTTCAGTTTGACGCCACTGACGACAAAGGCAGTGATGCGCTTATATTCGACTTCAGTGACGGCACATCAAACAATTATTTGCGGGCCACATACGATCAGACAAATGATCAGATACACCTAAAGAAACGGATAGCAGCAGGGACGGAAGTGATTGTGTCTACATCCGCAGCAGCCCTGAATTATGTTTTTGGTCAGCAATTAAATGTAAGGGTGCGCGCTGGAACTGATGGGATTAGTATGTGGGTAGACGCACTCTCAAAAGTCACTATTGCCACTGGAGATGCGCCAACTGACTGGTCAACTCTGCTAACCACTATAGAAATAAACCCATCATTCCAAGCGGTAGAATCTCTGAAGATAGTAAATGAAGCCAAGAGTGACAGCTTCATGGCGAACCTGACATGATCAACATAGAGGATAAATAGATGGCGACTAAATTAGCCGATCTCGACCCGCTGGAGTACCCGCCCGGCACGTACAAGTTCAAGGCCGTCGTATCCACAGGCCCGATCCTGATCCAGAGCAAGATGCCTGAAGAGTCGGCATTTTCCACTGACACAGACGGTACTATTACGGCGTCCGAAAACGGGGTGATGGTCATCGGACAAGGCGAGAGTATCCAAGTCAGCTTGGAAGCTGGCGATGAATTCCACCTTATACGTGTGGATCGTGGTCGAGTCTAGCTTGATCTGACCGACTGGGTCGGCTAAGGTTAAAGCTCTTTTGAACGAGTTCAACCAACGAGAGGAGTCACAATGCGCAAAGGTTTTATCGCTCTTGCCATTGCCGCTGCTCTGACTGCTCCGATGATCACACAGGCCGACTCCAATCTTTTGATGGCGCAACCGGCTCTGTTCTTTCAGTTCGAAGTGGATCAGGCCCAGCCGGTAACCATGATTGCGGAAGTACCCGCAGTGATCGACACCCGAACAGTGCCGCAGCTGGAAGCAGCTGTAATTTTGGCGAGCACGCCCTCAATGCGCAGCAATGATGACATGCCAGGTAACTACGACTCCATCGCTAACCAGGGTGACGGCCCTCTCGAAGTTGGTTGGCGAAGCTCATAAACCTGCAAGCCTTCGGTTTAAAGACTTGAAGTATTTAGCCCGCCCTCCTTCGCGGGCTTTTTTATGCCTGCGTGTTGACAGCACTAATCTCACGAATTATATTAGGATCTATACCATTCACAACTAGGATAGATCCGATGGCTACAACATCGTCACTCGAAGACCTGGCCGGCACTCAAGCCGACGCCTGTGTTGCGCTGAGCATCACCATCAAGACCAGCACATCTGACCGACTCGACCGACTGGTGGACGCGGTCAAGGCCAAGAACCCCAAGAAGAACAGAAGCAACATCATCGATCAGCTGCTCACTGAGTCTATGGACAGGCTGAATATCCCCGCGAAATAGCGCCCCTGTAGTGAGTATCGAATATGATTGATTTGATGCAAGCCCGGCAGTTTCTGACGGCGCTCGGTGAAGGTCCATTCGTCTTTCAGACGTTCACCGACAATAAAGAAATTCGCAAGAAGCAACCCCGCGATCCACTGGCCCGGGTCATGATCGGCACGTTCGAGAAGCACGAGGCCGCACTGGCCAAGCTCAACGAGCAAGGCGCTGGGATCTTCATGCAGGTCAACGCAGGCAATATGCGAGCCGCCAAGGCAATCACTGGCATCCGCGCCCTGTTCATCGACCTGGATCAGCCTGAGACACTAGAGCACTCAGTTGCTAGCCTCTCTGCTCATCTACCTCGACCATCGATCGTGGTGCAGTCGAGCCCTTACAAGCTCCACCTGTACTGGCTCGTCAATGACTGCCCTGTCGACAAGTTTAAGATCCTACAGCGCAGCCTCGCCGTGACGTTCGGCGGAGATGCCAGCGTTGCCAACTTGGACCGAGTCATGCGGATACCAGGCTTCAGCCACCGCAAGTCGGACCCTGTCCTGGTCACGCTGATGGATAAGTCAGGCGCCCAGCACCAGACGCTGAAGCTGGTAAAGGCTGCCAGCAACGCTCCAGTCATGGCGGCCCCTGCACTGCCAGGTAAGGCGCCAGCACCTGGCAAGGACCAGCCAGTCACTGACGCGTTCGGGCTGAACCTAATGCCAGCGTACGAGGCACCTGTTGTTCTGGCACCTGGTGACCGCACGCACAAGCTCGTATCTCACGCAGGCTACTTGATCAGTCAGGGGTTCAGTGCTGAGTACGTGTGCGACGAGATCCGCCGGATGAACGTGGACCTCTGCCCCCAAGGCGCTGAGCCAATCACTGAGGACCAGCTCCAGGCTGAGGTGCTCGGTGCTGTCAGCCGGTTCGCAGAGACGCGGGCAGCTGAGATGCGCGGGCACGTCCCTGAGGCACCACCGGCGCCGAGAGTGCCACCGCCCCCACCCTCTGATGTACCGGCGCCATACGACGCCGCGATGCAGCCAGACAGCAACACGGAGGTGCATACCCTGGACGCCTGGGTAGATCGATTTCTGTTCATCGAAGAAGGAAGCAAGATCGCAGACCGTACGAGGTCTGGAGAGCACGCCATTTACCAGTACCAGGATTTCCAACGCAAGTACTCCAATGTTTTCGTCGGGTCGCAAGCTAAACTTTTCAACCGATGGATGGCGAACCCACTCAGGCAGGATGTTCGATCCACCATCTATGCGCCGATCCCGGAAAAGATAGTCAAGATGCAGGGCGTCAAGATGTGGAACCGGCACTGCCCGGGTGACATGAAGCCTGCAGATAACTGCCAGCTCTCAGCAGTCGCGCCGTTCATCCGCCACATCAAGGCGCTATTCCCGAATGACATTGACCGTAAGATCTTCATGGACTGGGTCGTGATGACTGTGACCAAGCCTGAAGTCCGGATACCGTGGGCGCCGCTGCTAGTCTCAGAGCCGGGAGCAGGTAAGGGGTTTATATTCCAGGTCATGGCGAAGATGATGGGCGAGCACAACTGCGCCATGATTAACCCCGAGCGACTGGAGAACCAGTTCAATGGATTCATGGCCAACTCCACGTTGGTCTGTCTGGACGAGATGAAGTTCAGCACCCGGTTCGGTGTCAGCGACAAGCTGAAGAACCTCATCTCCGAGCCGACGCTGGAGATCAACGTCAAGGGTATCGCCGAGAGGCAGGCCAAGGTCTACGCCAATTTCATCATCTTTACCAACCATGACAATGCTGCGTTCGTGGAGAAGGGAGACCGCCGGTTCTGGATTTACAAGATCGCCGGGGTCCAATCTCAAGAGCACTTCGATGAGCTCTGGGAGTGGTTCCGAGATGACGGCAACCTGCCGCACCTACTGCGCTGGTTCGTGGACTACGACATCAAGGGCTTCAAGTACGCAGCCCACCCACCGATGACTGACGCTAAGCGAGAGATGATCGACGCCAGCAAGACCCGCGTTGAGATCCTCATCGAAGACGCGGTTGAGTGCCACGAGGGTCCGTTCGCTGCTGACATCGTGAGCTTCGACACTGTCCAGGCGTTCGTGGCTAGCCGCCTCGGCGACGCCGCGGCAGTTCGATGTGAGTCTCAGCTCCGACCCATCTGGGCCAAGGTGTCCAAGACGCTACCCAAGAAATTGTCGCGCGTCACCCTCAAGATCGGCGACTCTCGTCAAGTCCGCGTGCGATGCATCCGCAACCACGAGTACTGGACCGGCTCCACCGTCAAGATGGTCGGGCACGAGGCCACCCGCGCAGCTCAGATGCTGCTAACCCCTAACGACGTGCTGGCCCCAGGCCTGGAGAAAGTGAAATGAACGATGATCGAGCTAACGAGCTATTCAATAGCGGCATGACACGACGTGAGATGTCTAGGCGTATTGCGTCGCTTGAATCCCTACACCTCCCTGGCCTAAAGCGCAGCCATGTCGATCCTGATAAGTACGCCGTGATCCCTGTAGGGCATGTGCAGTGCCTTGAACACCAACTGGCTGACGTGGCAGGTAGCATCGAGTCGGGACTCCAGTGGCTGAAGGACTTTCAAAAGGCGTCCAAGGATGACTGACCTACGAACCCAACTCCTCGGCGCCACCGCGCTCGACATCGAGACCGGGCCCGCGGTCGATCAGCCCAGCGAGTACGCCCTGCAGCCGTGGCGGGGCACCGAGGGCAAGGCTCAGATCGACTGCATCTCTATCGCCAAGGCTGACGGCCGCTCCTTGCTGGAGCAGTCAGACTGGCGTGGCCTGCTCCAAGGACTCGAGGGTGAGTATGTCACCACCTGGAACGGCATCTTCGACGTGGCCTGGCTGATCGCCTCCGGACACTGGCAGGAAGTTAAGGCCATCAAGTGGGTCGACGCCATGCTGCTCTGGAAGTGGTACGCCAACTCCCAGCGCAAGGAGCGCATCCCGAAGTGGTCACTGGCTGACGGCGCCAAGAAGTTCTGCGCTGACGAGCCTTGGCTTGAGGCGTTCCTCCAGATGAAAAAGGAGGAGCACACGCCTGGTGGTAGCGCGTTGTACTGGGAGACCCGTGCCAAGCTGGATGCGATCATCACCGCTAAGATCGTAGAGCAGGTCATCCCACTACTCACAGACCGGCAGATCAGCTCCGCCATGATCGAGTGCTCGTCGATCCCAGAGGTGGCCCGGAGCTGGCTCATGGGCGTGCCGATCGACTTCTCGCTGCTTGACTCCATCCGCCCTGCGATCGTAACTGAGATGCGCGATATCGAGTTCTCGCTCGGCGTCAGCAACTATGCCGGGCCCGCAGCCAAACGCGTCATGGAGGACACCGCGTTCTGGACACCCAGTAAGATCCTCCGGTCTCCAAAGCAACTAGGCGCCCTGCTCTATGGTAAGTGGAAGCTGATCGCCAAGAACTTCTCGGACAAGACCGGCGAGCCGAGCACCGACAAGGCTGCGCTGACATACCTGGCTGACGATGACGACCGGGCGTTGGAGATCCTACGGTGGCGCGAGCTCAACACTCAGCTGTCGAAGTACATTGAAGCCCCTAAGAAAGCACGCACCTATCTTGGCAGTGACACCATGCACCCATCGCCTAAGATGTTCGGCACCTACACTGGTCGAAAAACGTACAGCTCCAAGACCAAAAAGAAATACCAGACCGGCGTGGCGCTGCACCAATGGCCTCGGAACAAGCAGCTCCGTGCGCTACTCAAGCCGCCGGCCGGATATAAGCACGTCGAGTATGACGCAGCCGGCCAGGAGTCTCGGCTAATGGCGGAGAAGTCAGGTGACATCGCGATGCGCAACGTATTCACCAAGAACATGGACTTCCACTCGTTCACCGGCGCCGCCATCAGTGGCATGAGCTACGAAGCATTTATGAAAGGCAAGGAGGCAGGCAACATAGCCATCGTCGGCGAACATGGCTATAGGTATGCAGCGAAATTTATCAACCTGAGCCAAAATTTCAGAGTAGGCGTACGGAAAATGAGGATACAAGCCCGCGTGCAGTACGGACTTAACGTGGACTTCCTGAAGACCAAAGACTGGCAGGATACATTCAAGCGTATGTTCCCCGGGATCAAGATCTACTGGTCCAACGCCATCGCCACTGCCAAAGCAGTCGGGTACGCTGAGACGTTGGGCGGCCGCCGGTTCGCTATCGATGACTGGTCCCCAGATATGCGATGGTCGTCCGAGTCATCGGCGCTGATGTTCCCGATCCAGGGGTCCGGTGCTGACATGTCAGATCTTGGACTCCAGCAGATGAGTGAGCACTTCCCGGAGCAGCTGTTCTGGTTCTCGCTCCACGATGGCCTGCACTACCTCGTACCCGAGGACTACCCTGAGTCGAAGATCTTGGAGGCTCGAGCCATGCTCAACGCCATGGACTACAAGGCTGCATGGGGTGTGGATCTTGAGGTGCCGTTGAAGTGGGATGCATCGGTCGGAGCTAACTGGCCTCAACTAAAAGAACTTTAATACTTGACGAACGTAGAAAGTAATTTTATAGTCTTAGTAAGTTCAAAGACGATACACAATGTCACGCATAGCCTGGTCGTTCTCACGACTTAATGATTTTGAGCAGTGCCCTCGGATGTTCCAGGGCAAGTACATCCTGAAGGACTTCCCGAAGGAGAACTTCAACTCGCCTCACCTGCAGCGCGGTAAGGACGTCCACAAGGAGCTGGAGGATGCGATCGGCAAGGGCACACCTCTTCATCCCAGCCGCCAGTGGATCGCGCCGGTGATCGAGAAGATCCGCGCCAGCAGCATGATCAAGGCCGAGCTCCAGGTCTGCTTCAACGCCCGGCGCAAGATGTGCTCATGGTTCGACAAGCAGGCATGGTGCCGGATGATCTTCGATTTGATCTGCGCCAGTGGTGAAGAGCACATCGTCATGATTGACTGGAAGACCGGCAAGGTGCGTACGGACTCCACGGACCAGCTGCGGATGTTCACGGCCGGTGTGTTCGACATGCACCCCAAGGCTCAGAAAGTAACGACCGCGTACGTATTTGTTGACCATCCTACAGCTCCGATGGTATATGTAGAGTACACACGGGATCAGCTGGAAGCTATCTGGCAGGAATTCGGTGACCGATCTGAGCTGATCCAGCTAGCCAACGAGTCTGGCAACTGGCCTGAGAAGCCAACCTATAAGTGTATGTTCTGCCCGGCTGAGATTGGCCAGTGCTCGCAAATGACGCCTGAACTTAAAGAGAAACGGCGTAAGTTCGAGAACAAGAGGGGCTAGCAATGGTTGCGTCGAGACACATTACACTTTCGAAAGACGACCTACATGAGCTGTTTGAGTATGTAGATGGTAAGTTGATTTGGAAGTCACCGCCGCTTCGCCGTCCACAGCTAAGAGGCTGTGAAGCTGGTAGTGTACTGCAGGACGGCTACCGGCATATAAGTATTGGCAGGCGACAGTATAAAGCGCACCGACTTATATGGATATACCATACAGGCGCTGAGCCTGCAGCACAGATAGATCACATCAACGGAGATCGCGACGATAATCACATAGCTAACTTACGTGATGTCAGCTGCTCTCAGAACCATCGCAACTACATGCTCACTTCTGCCAATACGTCAGGGTGTGTAGGTGTGTACTGGGTGAAGTCGCGAAGCAAGTGGAAGGCCGAGATAAAGACATACGGCAAGGTTAAATTTCTTGGGTACTTCGACGAGTTTGAAGCTGCCGCAAACTCTAGGAAGTCCGCAGAAGTAGACCTAGAGTTCCATCCTAACCACGGAAAGAGAGTGATATGAAGCCAACCTACAAGTGCATGTTCTGTCCGGCTGAAGTGGGGCAGTGCTCACAAATGACGCCCGAGCTGAAAGAAAAGCGCCGGGTCTTTGAAGCGAAGCGAGGATGATATGGATATTCGAGCATGGACTGGCCGCTGCGATGTCGAGGAGACGACACTCTCTGAGTACGTCGGCAAGCGAGCCACTGGAGAAGTCACCGGACGTCTTACCGAACTGCTCCACAGCAAGGGCATCCTTAGCCTGGATGAGGTTGCCGAGGTCGTAAACCCTGACGACCCTGACCGGCTAGAGCCGCTAGATGAAGAGGAGCCTTTCTGATGCAGCTCGAATCACTGACATACGCTCAGCTACTGGAGCGTGCGAAGAACCAAGCTGCTGAGCTGCGACTCTTGCAAAGTGGGCGCGCAGGGACGAAGTTGCAGGCTACGCTAGAGTCCCATAAGGTCAACTACGCCAAGCTGCTGCAGGAGCTCGAGGCTGCCAAGGCGGATCAGACTCCGGTCATAGTGATCGGACCTAAGGAGGATGAGCTCCACAGCCTGCGGTTTGAGCTCAATAAATTAAGGATGACGCGCCGCCCAGCATGGTTTGTCATCTATTCATGGATCTGGGGAGAAGGGAAATGAGCAAACGATTCGGAAGGAATCAGAAGCGGGCGATGCAGGCTGAACTTGCAGCAGTGAAGGCCAACTACTGGAACTGCTACGCCAGCCTGGCGCGAGAGGCTGCCCGAGCAGACCAGCTTGAGCAGGACTTCGCACAGTCGATCACATCAGCGAAGCGGGTCGTGGAGGTGGTGCGCTCTATCAACCCTGATTCGATCGCTCTGAGTGCAGCCACTGTGATCCATGAAGACCATTGGATCGCAAAGCGTACGGAGCCTCTGATCATGCTGGATGTGTCAGCTCCAAACGAGCCTCCCAAAGCCATCGACTTCACACGCATCCCGCTATACGAGCTGGAGGCGGAGCTTCGAGACAGTAACGAGTTCCGCGACGCGGTTCACTTTGAAGTGCAGCTGCAGCACCGTGGCGTGGCGAACCAGTGTGCTGCGTGGCGTGGGTCGCGTGAAGCCCTTTGGCATGGCGGCGTTGAGCGGATCGCAGGCGAGCTAGCTAAGTGCCTCCATAAAGAACTGCAACAGGGGTATTGATATGAGCTACACCAAAGGCAAGCACGACTGGATGTGGACGGCTGCGGTATGGCTGGCCATGGGTGGACTCGTCCTGCTAACAGTAATGGTGTCTGACTCATGAGCCTCCCGACTCTCTACAAACGCGATAGCAAAGGCCGGGCCCGGCAGTGGTCTGTCACGACAGTCGCATCCCACGTCCATGTGACCTTCGGCCTAACGGATGGGAAGCTGGTCAGCCAGATCACCGAGGCCCACCCTAAGAACGTCGGCAAGGCCAATGAGACCACGGCCAGGCAGCAGGCAGTCCTTGAGGCTGAGGCCAAGCACCGCATCCAGATTGAGCGTGAAGACTACCACGAGGACATTGAGCAGGCTGGTCTCCAGTTCCGGCCGATGCTGGCTCAGGACTACCTCAAGGTGCCACACCAGGTGGACTGGACTCGGACGGTGGCCCAGGCCAAGCTCGACGGTCTGCGGCTAGGCTACGGGCGGCTCCGAGCTACCTCATCCAAGCAGGAGTTCCTCAGCCGCACCGGCCTAGCTTACGATCTCCCACACCTGGACGACGCTGCTGATGACCTGCTGTGGAAGGTCAATGAGTTACTTGGAGCAGACCTGGAAGGACCTGACCCATGTCGGATTATAGATGGTGAGGTCTACCGCCATGGCTGGCTCTGCTCTCATATACTGTCAGCGGCCGAGCGACTTCAAGACGATACGGCGGAACTGGAGTTCTACCTATTCGACATCGTCGTACCTGATATGCCGTTCGAGGAGCGACACCGCGTACTGACGGCAGCCATGGAGATGATCGCCCCGAAGTACGGCAACCTATTGAAGCTAGTGCTCTGCCATCCATGTAGCTCTGAGGCTGACATGCTTAAGCTTCGGGACAGATTCATGCAGCACAGGCTAGAGGGCGTGATGCTCCGCCATATAGGCTCGGAGTACGCAGTCGGGCAGCGGTCCAGTGGTCTGTTTAAGTGCAAACCATTCATCGACTGCGAGTGCAAGGTGGTGAACGTCTGGCCAGATAAGAACGGCAACGCCATGCTGCAATGTGAGTTCGGCCCTGAAAAGAAGCTGTTCAACTGCACGCCGAAGAAATCCCATGACGAGCGCAAGGCGATGCTACTCCAGAAGTCGCAGCTGGTAGGCGAGTGGTGGAAGGTGAAGTACCAGTCGCTTACCGTCACTGGGCTGCCATCGTTCGCAATTGGGCTGGGGCCTCGTCAATGTGACGACACCGGCCAGCCGTTAGTTTAAGGAGAAACCATGTTCAACGATATCGATGACTATCCAGATTTGCTGAGGAAGCCAACCATGTTCAAAGAACTAAGCACCGTACTCAAAGAACTTCGCAACAACTTCGGTGAGGGCGTCGTGATGACGTGCCGAGCCACTGACGAGTCTGTCGTCGTCGAGACCATCGTGTTCGTGGAGCACGATGGCAGCACATACCAGTTCAGCGTTCTGACTGAGCTGAGCCATGGCGCCGAGATCGACGACCTTGAGGCGTGGGTGGCTGACATCATCTCCACGCTGGACACTGAAATCACTGATAAGTTGGAGCATTAAAATGACTGAAGCAATGATCGACATCGAAACCCTGGACACTGCGAACTCAGCTGTAATCTTCCAGATCGGAGTTGTGATCTTCGATGGGCCCAAGGTGCTTGAGGAGTTCTGCCTTGACATCCAGGTGAGTACCCAACTTGAAAAGGCGGGAGTGTACGAGCCTCGCACCGTCAGCGCCAGCACGTTGGCGTTCTGGCTCAACCCGAAGATCTCAGGCGTGGCGCACAAAGCGCTGACCTCGAAGGACGCCGTGCCGATAGGCGTAGCGTTGAAGCGCCTCTGGAGTTACCTCAACGAGCACAAGCTAGACGCAGTGTGGGCCAAGGGCTCGTTCGACTTCAACCTGCTGGAGCACGCCTGCGAGCAGTACGGTGTTGCAGTGCCTTGGAAGTACTTCATGCCACGAGACCTGCGCACCATGATGAAGGAGTGCAGCGTCTCGAAGCACGACAACATCAGCCACAACGCGTTGGATGACTGCCAGAACCAGCACCGCCAGCTGATGGAGTGTCGTAGTCGGGTCGATCGGACTGAGCGTATGTGGCAAGCCGCCAGTGACTACCGTATGGCGCTTAGGTATGAAGCCTTCGCGGAAGAGCACGGCGGAGTTGAAGCCCTTGGGAAGGCTCTTGACGTACTTATAGATGAGCTGGAAGCCTGATGGCCCAGCCTGAAATCGAAGCCGACGCCAAGAAGGCGATCAAGGCCGAGATCCTAGCGATCTGGCCTGACGCCTGGCACCTGATGGTCGTCCCCAATGGGTTCGGCCAGGGCGGTGTCCCGGACCATCTGGCCGGTGTCCCTGTGGTGATTACTCAGGAGATGGTGGGCCAGACATATGGGATGCTCGTTGGCGTCGAGGCTAAGCGCTCCGGCGTCAAGAAGGCCCGCCCGCTCCAGTATCAGCAGCTCGCGGCCATCACCAAGGCGTCCGGGTTCGCAGCGATATGCTCTGGTACTGAAGGTGTGCCCGAGCTCTCCGAGAAACTGAGGAAACGATTTTGTCTGACGTGATCTCACTCCCGACTTTCAACGCGATCCTGGTCCCGACCCGCAAGGTGACGGGCCTCAACTTCGGAGGCCTGAGGTTCCAGCAGATCTTCTATAGGCTGGAGCCCTACGTGATCGTGGAGCACTCAGACGAGGCGTGCCGGCGGCTAGCTGGCGTCGGCATCAACATCAAGAGTGGCATCCTCCGTGACTACCACTGGCCCAGCAAGTACCCGTCCCCGTTCGATCATCAGCGCACCACTGCTGACTTCATGGTCCGCAACCCTCGCAGCTTCTGTTTCAACGACATCGGCACCTCGAAGTCTTTGACCGCACTGTGGGCCGCCGACTACATGATGAACCGCAAGGAGATGGGACGGGTGCTGATCTGCTCCACGCTCTCCACGCTGCATCGAGTCTGGGGGGCTGAGATTTTCACACACCTGATGCACCGCAAGTATGCGATCCTGCATGGATCACAGGCAACCCGGCGCTCCCGGCTCCGAGACGACGTTGATTTCTACATCGTCAACCACGAAGGCCTGAAGATGCTGAAGGACGAACTGGCCCAGCGCCACGACATCACCCACGTCATCATGGACGAAGGTGCCCGCATGCGGAACCAGAGCACTCAGCTGTGGAAGGCTGCCAACGCTGTGTGTGGCCCTGAGTCGAAACGTGGTGTGTGGTGGATGACTGGGTCGCCGATGCCCAAGGCTCCGACCGATGCGTGGGCTCAGGCCCGGATCGTCAACCCTAAGACGGTACCCGGGTACTTCTCACGGTTCCGGGACCAGACCATGTTCAAGATCACCCAGTTCAAGTGGGTACCCAAGAGAGGATGGGAGGATACGGTGTACTCCAGCCTCAAGCCAGCCATCCGATTCCAGCGTTCTGAGTGCTTGGATCTGCCGCCTGCGATGTTCGTCGACCACGAGGTCAAGATGTCCAAGCAGCAGGAGAAGGCGTACAAGGACATGAATGACAACTTCGTGGCTGAGTTCAACGATGGCACTATTACCGCGGTGAACGAAGGCGTCAAGCTGGGCAAGCTGCTGCAGGTGGCGTGCGGCGCCATTTACGACGGCGCCGGTGAGAACCATGTTATCGACGTGACGCCCAAGCTCCAGGAGCTGGACAACATACTGGAGGAGGTCGGCGACAAGCTGATCATCTTCATGCCGTACAAGAACGCGATCAACCGGGTCACCGAGCACTTCGATACGAAGCATGAAGGTCTGACCTACGGCGTGGTCAATGGAGGCGTCGGTGCCAAGAAGAGGGACGAGATCTTCACTGGATTCCAGGACGGGGAGCTCAACGTGATCGTGGCGCACCCGGCGGCGATGGCTCACGGCCTGACGCTGACCGCCTCGAACACCATCCTGTTCTGGGGCCCGGTCGACAACTATGAGATCTACGAGCAGGCTATTGGTCGGATCACACGACCTGGCCAGGAGCGCCACCAGTATATCAAGCACCTCATCTGCACGCCCATCGAGAAGGCTGTGTACAAACGACTTAAAAATAAAGAGAATACTCAAGGCTTATTACTTGACATGTTTAGAAATTAACTTACTATTGCTATCAAGTTATCTGACTGAAGGAGAAAGATCATGCAGCTGAGTGAAGTCCTGACCGCGTACATCAACATCCGTGATGACATTGCCAAGGAGAGCCGGGAGTTCGAGGAGTCTAAGAAAGGCAAGAAGGAGCAGATGGGCAAGCTGGAGGCCTACCTCAAGAAGACCATGCTCGAAATGGGCACCGACTCGGTCAAGGCTGCTGGCCACACCGCGTTCCGCACCACCAAGGACAGCGTCAAGATCGATGACAAGCCTGAGTTCAAGCTGACCATCGCCACCGGCATGGCTGCCACGCTCGTTGAGCTGGGCCTGGTTGAGGCTGACTCAGCTGTTGGATTCGCCGAGGCTATCAGCAGCGCTGAGTCGTTCGACCTGTTGACGCTGAGCGCCAACAAGACCAACTGCAAATCATACATGGCTGATCACGAAGGGCTGATGCCCGACGGGGTCGGCTACTTCAAAGAAGACGTCGTCCAAATCCGAAAAGGAAACTAAGTCAATGACTACTCCAAACGTACCGTCAGTACTGGGCCAGGGCTCGACCGGACTGCCAGCTCACCTTCAGCAGTACGCTGTCGATGCCGCTGAAGCCGCAGGCCTGGTGACCAGCTTCCTGTCGCTGCCCTCCATCTCCATCAAGGGCAAGCAGTTCCGGTTTGTGAAGGATGGCGAAGAGACGCCGTTCCCCGCCGGTCAGCCGTTCAAGGCTGTGATCCTCGGCATGGATCCGCCCAAGGGCTGCGCCAAGTCGTTCTACGTCGGTGCGTACACACCTGGTTCGGTCGACGCCCCTGACTGCTTCTCGTCCGATGGCCTCACACCGGATGGCTTCGTCTCGGCGCCGGTATCACGGTCCTGCACTGAATGCCCTCACAACGTGTTTGGGTCCGGCAAGGACGCAGCGGGTCAGCCCACTAAGGGCAAACTGTGTGGCGACCATAAGAACCTGTTCGTCGTGCCGTTCGACCAGTTGGATGGTGATGTCGCAGTACTGCGCGTCCCAGCCACCAGCCTCAAGGCGTTGAGTGCCTACGGCCAGGAGTTAATCAAGCACGGCGCTCCGATGCAGGCACTGATTACCGAGATGACCTTCACCAGCGACGAGCACCCGCAGCTGGCGTTCCGCGGTGAGTCCTGGCTGGAAGCTGAAGCTGCCGCCCGTATGATCGCTCGGGGCAAATCCGACGAGCTGAACTCCATGAAGCCGTCTAATAACCGTGGCGTTGCAGCGGACCCCTCTGCCACTCCTGCGCTCCCTGCTGGCGGCGCCCCTGCACTGGCTGCCCCTGCGAAATATGAGGCGACAGGCACTCACTCGGTCCAGGAGCTTCTGGACGCGGGCTGGAGCCATGAGCAGATGGTTGAAGCTGGGCACGCCAAGCTGGTCGAGCCGACTCCAGCCGTGCCTGCACCTAAGACCGCAGCAGTCGCGCCGCCTCCAACTCCTGAAGCAGCACTCACTCCACCTGCCCCGTCGCCCGAGCCCACCAAGCCGCTGATGACTGCCAAGGCCAACGGTGTGGCGTACGATGAGTTCATCGCGCAGGGCTGGACCGACGAGACCCTAAAGATCCATGGCTACATTGCGTAAGCGCGTAACCTACATTGCGTAAGCGCATAACCTACATTGCGTAAGCGCATAGCCTCTACCGTATAATATCGGAGCAATAGAAAGATGATTAAAATCAACGTGAAAAATTCAAAGACCCAAGACCTGATCCGTGAGGTCGCGATCGACATGTTCGTCGTCGCAGTCGACGGCCCTGAGCCATCCATCGATTTGTTCGTGGATTCTGAGCAGGCGTTCTTCGGCGGTGCGGTTACCGCTGCCGAGATGGCTGAAGCTGAAGTAGTTACCGCGGCGCCGGTCGTAGCGTCTGAGCCTGAGTACGAGGCCACTGGCAGCTATACCATCCAGCAGCTTCTGGACGCAGGCTGGAGCCACGATCAGATGGTTAGCGAGGGCCACGCCAAGCTGGTCGAACCGGTTGTCGTTGCGCCCACTCCTGAGCCTGAAGCACCGGCCGCTCCTGTGGCACCTGTGGCGCCGGTAACACCTGTGGCGCCGGCCACTCCTGAAGCTGTAGCAGAGCCCGAGCCTGTCATGACTGCCAAGGCCGCCGGGGCTACACGGCAGCAGTTCTTGGATACTGGCTGGACCGACGATCAGCTTGTCGAGCATGGCTACATGGAGATGCCGGCCAAGGCCGCGCCAGCTACTCCTGAAGTCCCATCGACCCCTGCAGCACCGGCTGCAACTGAGTGGCCACGGCAACATGAGGGTGATTGGGTCGACTCTGCCGGTGAAGTCTGGAGCGAGGACAAGCACGCCAAGTCGGCATCCTCTGACGTGCCTCCGGTGACCGGCAAAGGCGTGTTCAAGAAGCGCCGTGGCGGTGCGAAGGTAGCTCCCGTAGCTCCAACTGCACCGACTGCCCCTGCTCCGAGTGCTTTAAGTGCCGCAGTGGACGCCGCTATTGCTGCTCCTACTGCGCCGCCTCTTGGCGCACCGGCGGCTCCGACCGAAGCAGCCACGGACGGTGCAGTTGTAGAGGGTGACGCTGAGCTGGCCGACATCATCAAGTCTTGGAATAAGGGGTCGTAAGTCATGGTGCTGTCAACTTCCTACAAGACTTTTAAGTTGCTGGAGTTGCTGCGCCGTCTTTGTGGTCTAACTGCTCGCGAGGTGTCCCAGCTATTTATGGGGACCTCCGAGTCCACCTACTCAGTCCTTCGCTCCAACTTGACAGGTGGCGGCAGTGCGCTCTCAACGGACGTAGATAGAAGCGTCCAGGTTGCGCTGGCTGTTGTGGACTACGGGCTAGCATCGAAGCTACTGCCGGTGGTGACCCACCAGCATGACGAGGTAATCGAGGAGCTGGTGAGGTACCGCAACGATCTCATCTCCAGGCTCGACGAGACTCGGGCAGAACTGGGGATCACACAGGATGATCTTTCAATACCATTGAAGGATCTAGCAGCACACGCCAAGTTCGCCTCAGCAGGTTTGAGAAAGACTTAACCATTCAGCTACATCAACCAGCCCGGCATTACGACCGGGCTTTTTATTTCTTGGTCGCTGCGTCGTAGGCCTTGTTGAACTTATCCACGGCGCCCTTAGCCTCACGATCCAGCTGCTTGATCTGCTTGTCACGCTCCACCTCAGTCAGCCGATCGTTGCCTCTGATCTTAAGGCGGCGTTTGCGCAGGTGGCTCAGCTTCTTGCCGGTTCGCTTGGCCAGGCCCTTCATACCTAAGATGCCTTCGTTCTCACGGCGGTACTTGCGCTGCTCCATCTTCGACTGGTAGCTGTCAGCCTGGAGCTCGTGCTGGCCGATCTCGACCCGGCGCTCGTAGAACTTGTTCAGATCCTCGAACGGCCGCACCTTGCCCATGAGTTTGCGCTTGAATGGGATCTCGTGAGGCTCCACCTCCTGGCCGGTGAACATCTTCTGGGCCAGGTCACCTGACCGCACAACGAACGCTCCGGCACCACCCCCGACAAACTCAGCCAGAAATTTCAGAGAGTCTGGGTTGACGTCGAATGTTCCGGGAATGAACTCTTCGCCGCCTCCGAAAGCTTGATTCAGCCACTTAGACACGGCCTTCCAATGCTCGGCAGTCTTGGGCTTGCCGAGGGCACTGTCTGGGTACTGAGCTCCGAACGCCATGTTCTCGCGATAAATGGCCGACCCGAAGAAGTTCTCGTTGATCGCCAGCTGCATCACCGGTGATAGCACTGTAGGGGTAATCGTGCGAGCTACGCCCTTCTCAGGCTCGTCAGATAGGTTGATCCCGATCGGTGAGAACGATCCAAGCAGTGACGCTGTGATGTTCAGTGCTGCATCAGTCGGCTCCTTGGCGCCGCTGACTACGCTCTCTGCCTGGTCACCTAACACATGGAATATGTTGTACGCATATGGCAGTGGGAACGTATAGTACTCCCCCTCCTCGCCGCCGAAGGTGGACTTCATCATGACGATGTTACGCTCCCGTACGTGCTGCGGGACCTTGTCGTACCAGTTGACGTCGTCCTCGTCCTCTCCAGCCATCATCCGGTTCAGTGTGGCTAGGCCGAATGATGCAGCAGCCATGCCAGCGGCAACCTTCTGAGCGGGGTTTATCTTGCGCTTTCCAGTATCAATGTCCTTGCTCATCGTAGCCATGGCTCTAAGGAACGTGGCCGTGCCTTGAATCGAAGCGTTGGCAAACATAAATGCCGTGTTGAGGATATTCCCCCACTCACCCTTGCGGTTGAAGTTGACGGTCAGGTTCTTGGCCATGGATGCCGCTTTCTGCTCACTGACTCCAGCTTCGATCGCAGCCTTGAAGGCTGAGAGCCTGACGCCGTTCTCGATCGCTGTGTTGAAGTGGTGGACCACGTCTGCGACAGTACGTCCGAACTTCTTGGCGTTACCTTTGACGCCACCTTGAGCCTCAGTCAGCATTGACTGCAGCTCCTTGGCCTGGCCCTCGAAGTCCTTCTGGTCGAACCATCCTGTCTGGGCGCCGGACTCTCTGAACTGCTCGTAGACTTTCTGCCACTTAGCGGCCTTGCCAGTCAGTGGCTTACCGTGAAGAGATGCGTTGATCGCGCGGACCGCAACCGGGATGCCCTTGACCATCTTGCCTGCAATCTTCTCGTGTTTGATCCGACCGCCAGGGATGTCCTGCTCTGCCAGTACGTTGAGCACCGCGGTCTGGACGTCACGCGCCACGTTCGAGATCACGAACTCAGGGTTGTATGTGGTGTGCATGGAGCTCAGGAACCGGGTAACCGAACCGAGATGCTTAAGCACCGGGCCCAGTGGCTCAGGCCCAAGGTTTTGCATAGCTCGCAGCAGCCGCTCGTCGTTGATCTTGACCTTGTACTCCACACCCTCCAGCTTGGTGGAGAAGTACTTATCTGAGCCCATGTTCACGACTTTATTCAGAGCAACTGTCTCAGCCCCGTCGACCAGTTTGACTCCACGTTTAACGTCTGGCTTTGATGCAGTGAAGACCTCCCAGTACTCGGGGTTCGGGTTCTGCTCTACCATCCTCAGGAAGACGTTGCCGACTTTGTTCTTCTCGGCCCGGGTGATCGCCGCGGTGCTGTCGATGATGGAGTTGATCATCGGTGACTCGGCTAGCGACCGGCGGCCCAGTGCTCGGAGCGTCTCCTTGCCTCGGATGTCGAAGCCACTACCTGCACGGCGAGTGGAGCCCTTGGCGTCTGGCTCACCTTGAGCATGGCCTTTTAATGGTACATAGTTTTCATACTTAGCCTCCCAGACTTCGACCATGTCCCCTACTTCAAGGCCGGCCTCTTTAAGAGTGTCGCGTTGGGCCTGCAGGATATCGTAGACGTATTGTGACGTGGCCTCGAAATCAGCAGTGCGGTTATCTATTTCGATCCGGTCAAGGATGGCGTCGGCCTGAGCCGTGGTCATACCTGAGCCGCCGTCCGGCATATCCGGGTTGATCTCGGCGATCGCCTCGTTGCGCTCTTCGGCGTGCTGGGCCATCAGGTACAGATCCAACTCCGCCTGTGAGATGTTGCGGCTGGCCATCTGCTCAGTCAGAGGGCGTACCAGGTTGTCCTTGAGTTTGCGCAGGTGCTCCTCGGCCTTGCCGTAGAACGACTCCTCGGCCTGTAGCGCGTCCAGCTCATCAGGCAGCGCCTCGACACCGCGCCCCTTGGCGATCTCAGCTTGGGTCTGGCGGAGCGGGTGCATCTTATCCTGGAGCCGACGACGGATGTAGTCGGTAAACTTCTCAGTCGGAGCCTCGAACGCAGGCTCGGCCTTAGGTGCAGGAGGTGCCGGTGGGGCCTTGGCGACCGGCGGCTTGGGCGGTGCCTTATCCACCTTCAGCGGCTTGACAGCCTTGGTGGTGTCGCCTTCCTTCAGCCATGTCTTGAATTCATCCAACGTCATCGGGGTTATCTGCCGACTGCCCTTCCACCCACGAGCGTAGTTGCGCTTGTAGATGGCCAGCGCTTGCTTTGAGGTCTTGGCCCCCATGATGACTTTGTGCTCGTCGAACTTACCTGACTTAGGATTCACCTGGTCAACGACGTAGACGCGATCGGACTCTATGTTAGGCCCAAGGAATACATCGACATGGTCTCCATCTGCGCCTTCAGTGCGCTTGATGTAGCCGTAATGGTCTTTGATCCGCGTGGACCAACGGCGGCCGTCAGCGCTCTTGCCTGTACGTAGCGACCCTTTGGGATTCTCAATCGTAATGTCCAACCCATGCAGGCTGACATGCCCCTTCTTGTACGTGCCTGCTTTGATCTGATCCTCGGTCGGCGCAGGTAGGTCGTTGTCGGGGCTGGTCTGCGCTTCAGCTGCGGCTGCATCGATCTCCTGCTTCTTGAGCAGCGTGGCCCGCTTGGCCGCCATGGCTGCTTCCTTCTTTGCCACCTTGGCTTCCTTACCTTTCTCGACCTTAGCTTGGGCTCGCTCGGCTGCCTTCTCTTTGGAGGCTTGCTGCTTTGTTTTGAGGGCAGCTACGCGCTTATCCGCCTTGGCCCGCTCCTCGAACCGAGCCTTGGCGACTGGAGTTGTCGGGACCTTTACGGGAGTTGGCTCTGCTTTAGGGGCTAGTGGTACCTCGATCGCAGCCTCCGCACGCTCCGCCTTCTTGGCCTCCATGGCTGGTTGCTTGGGTGCGATCTCTTTAGTCAGCGTGACCTTGCCCTCACCTGGCAGGTCGATCAGCGGCGACACCACAGCTTCGATAGTATCTTGGCCTGCTAGCTTCGCAGCTGCTGCTCGGCGATGGCCGTCGACAACGCGTAGGCGACCATCCTCCATCTCGATCACATCGATACGAGGTGCGACTTCACCTGCTTCTAGCCTGTCAGCGTACTGCTGCTCGAACTTGCGCTTCTCAGGTTGTAGTCTGCCCGTCTCGTCCAGCTCTGGCATGTAGAGCTCGTCGATAGGAACCTCGCGGATCTGAGCGACAGGCTTGCCGCGCATATCTGTGTCGTCCAGTTCTACCCATGAGTCTACTGGAGCTGAGTCTCGCTCAGTATGCGGCAGTGGCGTGGCCGCTGTTGTAGGCTCGACCTGTATAGGTTCTGCCGTTTCCTTTACAGGTTCTGGCAACGTATCTACTTTTTCCGGTTTCGTAGGTACTTCTGGGGTCGGCTCTACGGCAGCTTTGGCTACGGCAGCTACAGCTTGAGCTTTATGCCTCGCCTCGCCTTCAGGCAGCTGATCCGCATAGCGCTGGGATAGCTCAGCAAATTGCTCTGCTCTCTCGGGGCGGCCTCTCTCCAATGCATCGGTGACGTCCTCTGCAGTTATCTGCTCCGTGGCTATCTCACCGGGGATCTCTGCCAGATCAAGGGCGTCAGGGTCCAGCTCGGCAGCTATCTGCACCATGCCTGGTTCTTTCGTAGGGTCCAGATCCGGCAGCTTGACCATCTCAAGCGCAGCAGCAGCTTCAGTCGCAGCAGCTGGTGGCAGGGGTGCCTCTGGTGCAGCCTCCGCGATCGAAGGCTCAGCGCCTCCAGCCACCCGCTCGATCAGGTCGTTACGTGCTTGGATCTGACGGACGGCAGCCTCTCGATCTTCAGGACTCTCAGGAGCGGGGCGTGCAGCATCCTCATTGATGTCCTCAGCCTGGCCAGTTCCGGCAGCCAATTCTTGGGACAGCGCATCCTCACCTGCCTCGGCGGCCTCTTGGCGTCGAGTTTCTGTCCGACTGGTTAGATCTCGGACTCTCTCAACCTCACGCCCGGCGACAGCTAACGCCCCCGCGGTAGTCGCTCCGCCCGCGGCGCCCATAACCAGGTTCCCGAACGAGCCCTCCATCAGATCCTTCTTGATGCCTGCGGCTCCGAACGCATCGTTCTTGGCGACGCCTTCCAGGAGTTCCTCTGTTCCCTCACCGAGGCCTTCCATACCTGCCCGGGCTACCGCGTTGGCGCCTAGCTTCTTGGCTGCTCCGCCCAGCACATAGCCGGTAGCGAAGCCACCCAGCCCGCCGATGCCGGCCAGCTTCCAGAACGAGTCGTCGGATACAGTGTCTATGACTTTCTGCCGGGCCTCGACAGATGTATCACCTTGGGAGATTCGATCACGATACAGCGCAGACTCCGACTGGAGCTGCTGAGGGCTCATACTCTCTACTTCGGTGCGGATCTCTGATCGACCGGCGCCGACAGTCGTGGCTGCTCCTACTATACCTGTGGCCGTCAGCTGAGGTAGCAGCCCTTGCCCACGTGTTGCCACCGCCAGTGCAGCCATCGGGCCTGCCTGCCCCAGTACGTTGAGGGTCTGCGCTGCGAACCCCTTGAGCGACGGATCTTTGCCCCAGCTCCATGTTGATGGGTCGGTCAGATCACCAGTGATCTGAGCCCCGGCCTTAGCCTTGCGCCATTCAGCGCTCTGCTCGGCCTCGATGTCCTTACTGTACTTATCAGTGGCCTTGGATGCGCCGGAGAGTACGTTCTCTGATCGGAAGAAGTTGGTGTCGAACGCCCAGTTCAGGCCTGCTGCGATCGGGGCAGCTGCGCGTCGGGATGCCTCGCCGAAACCTTCAAGTGCGTAGCCTGTAGCAGCGACGGCACCGGCGCCAATCTCTCGGCCGATATCAGCAGCAATGCTGGGATCTCCGACTGGCTCCTCAGACGCGGGGGTCGCTACCTGTGCTGGGGCGGGTGCATCCTCCTCGACCCACTGTATTTGAGCCAGCTCATCTGGAGTGGCCTCCTCCTCAACCCATTGGATCTCGTCCTGCTGTGCCATTTATACTTCCTTCCAAGTCACTCCGTCCGAGATGTAGCGACGCTTAGATGTAGGGTCTGTGAGGATCTTGCCTTTCTTGGTTGCAGGGTCGGGGAGCTTACTAGTCGGATCTACCTGAGGGGCGGCTGTTGCTGGGGCCGCCTCACTGCGGAGAGTCCCATCCAGTACGGCCTTGTGAACCTCATCAAACGTCTGGCCTGCAGAGATGCGCTTGCGGATAGCTGCCTGCGCTGCTTTCTTCGCCGCTGCGTCGTCGCCTCCGAACATCTCCTCGATCATGTCTTCGGTCTTGGCATCAATCAGTCCTTTCGGCATGAGTAGGTCGACCCATTCGGATGCGGTCTCATCCTCTTTGACGTTGCGCTTTTCCTGCTTCTGCGCGGCGCCCCATGTCTCAAAGTCTTGTTTGGTGCCTTCGATATGGTCCACTACTGTGGAGGTGCCGTCATAGTTGTGCAGCACAGTACGGATGACGTTGCCGTTATCGTCCTTGACCTCGGTCTTGCTTTTCGGACCTGTCTTGAGGTTATCGACCGTGGCTTGGGCCCGGATCTTTGCGATTTCAACAGCGCCTTCCTGCTTCACTCTGGCCGCTTCAACATCACGAGTCTCTCGACGACCCTCAGCTCCGATAGCTCGTGTCTCGGCTCGGCCCTCAGCGGCGATGCTCATACCTTCCTTGAGCTTGGCCAGGCGTGCCGTGCGTTGCTCGGCGAGCGTAGCGTCGGCCTGCTCTACCATGACGCTGCCGGCGGCCCCTGCCAATTGCTTGAGTAGTCCAGCCATCACACGCCTCCAAATACTTGTTGAGCTTGCTGCATCGTTGCATCGTCGGTGCCTTGGACCGCTTCAGCGAACGCCTCGGGATCAGCACCGTAGGTCTCTACCAGAGACTGCATGACCGCGCCTTTGACCTGGACCGCGATATCCTCGGTGACTTCCGGGATCACGCCTGCCTGTTCGGCCATCTCCAGCACCATGTCGGTGATTTCATCGGACGCTGGAACGATTACCGCCTCAGGTAGCTGCCCTTGGAATACGTCTTCGATCGCGTCGATGATGAACGTCACGATCCCTGCTACAGCTTGTACAGGTTCACCTTCGGACAGCATCCCCATGAATTTATCGCTGGATGTGTCGTCGCCATATAACATCTCGCCGGCCATCTTCAGCGCTGAGTCGTAGGCTTCCTGCTCATCAGCCGAAGCCGCCTCACCGGTAGCTGGTGCCGCCTCAGGCGTAGTTGCTTGGGTTACTAATCCGGCCATCGTTAGGTGCTCCTGTTAAGGCGTGACACTAGCCCGCCTCTCTGCTGCGGATCGACGTAGCGTGTAGTTCGCTGGAGCTGTGGCAAGCTCAATGATCCAGCCCCTGCGCCTCCGACGTCTACGCCTGCTACATTCCTGTTGGCCCGTTGCCACTTCGCAAGTTCAAGCGCTTCGTTCGTCTTAGGGGTGGCGGTTAAGGACGCCAGTGCCTTCCCTACGACCTTGGATGTTAGCGGGTTGGCCTTAGCCCAAGCCTCATAGGCCTTGGCTCCGGCGCTGACTTTATCTATAACCCCGGTCGCTGCACCTTGGATGGACTCCAACGCTCCTGGTGCCTGAGCCGCAACCGCTTGAGTTGCTGCCGGTGCAGCTGCGGCAAGCCCTTCACCACCTAGCTCGAATGGTGCTGCCGGTGTAGCTGCGGCAAGCCCTTCACCACCTAGCTCGAATGGTACCGCAGTAGTCGCAGGGGCTGCGGCTGCCGTACCTGCCCCGACTCCTGGGATTGCACCTGGAGCCGCAACCGTCGTGCCCGTGCCCCACGCCCCAAGCGCCTGACCCCCATAAAAAATGGCAGCTGATGCTACGAGTGCCTTGCCTAAGTCCGAGGTCACGAACCGCTTGACCTCTTTGACTGCTCGCTTGAATACCTTCGCTGCACCTTTGAAGAGATTCTTTGCACCTTTGACGATCTTGCTTAGGAGTCCCATTAGCCTGCCTCTCTGTATTCATCTTCATCGTAGCGACGCTTTACGAGCATCGTGCCTTGCTGTGAGAATCCGGCGTTAAGCAGCGCGTCCTCAGCCAGGGAGTAGAACGGTGCGGTGTAGCACACCAGCAAGCTGCCACGTCGCTTCTCCTGCCACGCCATGAGTCCTTCGATCAAGTCCTCAGCGTCTGCAATTGTTGCGGCGGAGAGGGCTACGATCTGAGTATTGCGCTTCTCAGCCCATAGCGTGGGTCGGTCGAACGCCATGATGATCCCGGTCTCAGTTTCAGCCATGTACCCGGTTGCGGATGACTGACACTCTCTAACCAGCTGAGCTGCTCGCTCCTTGGATGCTACGAGCCATGGCATGTTATCTGCAACCCATGTGACTACTTTGTCAGTGGGTGTCACAAGCCAATGCCTCCGCCCATACCTACGCCGCCAGCTTCCCCAGGGCCTCCCACTCCGCCATCGCCGCCACTGGGTCCTTCGCCGTACCCTCTCGAGATGTCTGGTCCGCCGGCGGTCGATCCGGAGCCTCCGGTGTATGCGTCGTACGCTGCGCGAGCAGCGACGGCCACTGCGCCGACTGCTGGACCTCCGAGCATTGAACCCGCTGTGAATGTTCCTGCGTATTTCGACAGTGCTGGGCCTACTGCAGCGCCAAGATCAGCGAGCGAGCGGCCAGTGCCTGTAGTGTCAGTTACGCCGTAACCGCCAACGTCAAAGTCGCCGGTGCCTGGAGCGCTCACTGCCCACCCTGCTGACGTGATTGTATCGTCTAACTCCGCCTGTAGCGGGTCCGATTGCCTCTGCTGTCGCTCTGTCTGCTGCGCTACGAAGTCTGGAAGGAACTTGGAGAGATCGATCTTCGATGTTGCTTCTATCAACTCCAGGTTCTGTGTGAATGTGTTAGACAGTAGCCGAGCTGCCTCCTGCTTCTGCAGGGTCGTCGTAGCAGGGTCGGCATAGATGTTGGCCAACTGACTCGAGTAATTCTGCCCGGCGGTTGCTGCGCTTCGGTTGCCCTCCAGCAGTTGCAGGTGGCTCAGGTCTGCCTCTTTAGCCCAGCGTTGGAACTCAATGTCCGCATCCTGCTGGTACTTATTGGCAAGGTGCGCCTGTGCCTGTAGCTCCTTCTGAACGTCGAACTGCTCAGCCTGGGTTACGATCGGAGTGACATAATCCAGCTCTGCTCCGACCCCTGCTCGCGCTGCGAACGACGAAGCTCCTAGGCCGCGTCGGCTGCCGATGCGCATGCCTTTAGCTGCAGCAAGCTCACGGAGCTCATTCTCCTCCGACAGCATAGACACTAGGCCTTTCTGAATTCTAGGAAGTGACTCAGGCGTAGGCTCGTAGGGGCTTAGCTCTGCCGGCGCTGCGGGAGGAGTGACGTCAGGCTGAGGTGCAGGTGCTTGCTCTGCAGGAGGGATCTGGTCACCTGGCTGCGGTGCGGCTGCAACCGGCGGTTCGATCTGCTGCGTAGCTACGGGCGGCCCCGGGGCTACCGCCTCCATACGGAGCGGAGTGGGTGATGTAGTCGTGATGTCAGTCTCAGTAGGGAGTGCCACTGATCCGCTCCTCTGGCTTTAATGTATCCTCGAAGTGTACCAGCAGGCTGATCGGTGCGCCAGTTGGGTCACTTGTCGATGCGCTTTCTGAACTTCCTCTGTACGAACCCAAAAAATGGGTAGGCGTTCAGACCTACCGCCAGCGTCACTCCGTAGTAGTTCTCACCATCAGGTACGAACTCTCCGGCTATCATCCCCATCACGCATGCCACGATGGACATCGACAACATCCCGAACCATGTGAATCGCCGTTTGCCGTTGTCGACCTCGTAGAAGAAAGTAGCGATCCCTCCGATAATCCCTAAGAGCCCGGAGATCGCCATCCCTGCGAAGTGCCTATATACCTCCGGGTCGCCGAGTGGCATGTAATCTCCTTATTATACGACTTGTATCAATGGTATAGACTACATGGTACGCGATCAGAGAGTGCAGCGTTAATATGGCGAGAGCTCCTAAGTACACGTGCTTGGGAGTCCCTCTGAGAAGTTCTAGCACACCTACGGCGATGACGGCGCAGATCGTCATCACAGCGACTGCGCCAATGCTGAAATAGATTACCTTTAGGCACTCTACAGCGTGTCGGTCAGTCCGCCAGATCGGGGACGTACCAAGGCGGTAGATGATCACCAGCTGCATGCAGATGATGATGTAATCTAGCAATGCCATGGGTGTCCTTACTTACCTTTGATCGAGTTCGTTGCATTCACACCGAAGGACGCCGAGACGATTGCACCCCAAGATGCGGTGATGGGGAGGAACAGTTCAGTCATCGCGTCGATGGCTTCTTTGGATTGAGCTGCCTCGCCGATGCCAAATGCGTGAACCAGGACGAGGACGGAAGTCACCACGAGATAAAACCCATACGCCCAGCAGGCGAATTGGGATAGATTCCGACGCATCAAACCATTCGGGTCGAGCGTCTTGATCATTAGAGACTTAGCCTCGGCCGACTCCATATCTGTTTCAATGAACTCGCTCGCAATGCGCTCGATTGACCCGACGACGCCGGAGCCACTAAAAACTTTACCTAGTATCCCAAACATGTCATCGGTCTCCGTCTACGTAGTGGATCACCTAGTCCTCTTTAACTGCAGCTCGATTAGCAGATCCAACTTCTTTTTGATGTCGCCCTGAGTGACTGCCATAGCGCCCTGCTGCGCCTGTAGCCTGATCACGGCTTCACCGACGCGGCGTTGGTCCTTAAGTATCTGATGCTGCTCTACGACCACCTTGGACAACTCTTGGCGCTGTACTTCTTGCCAGGCGTAGGCGCTGCCAGAAGCGAACACGAACGCCAGCAAGAACCAGTTGTCTCGGAGCCACTTAATCGTCGGCATGTCGGTCTCCGTCTATGTAGTGGATCACCAGGTCTTCTGCGATCGCAGCAGCTATGACCTTCTGGTACAGCTCTCGGTACGCAGCCGCCGATGACCCGACTATGGCCGTGCCATTGGCCGCAGTGCAGCTCTGCCCTACCAGCAGGCACCCAGCAGTGTCCTCGTCAGTGTTGCCTACGTGGATCAGGATGAACTCGAACCCCGGCACATCTAGTACTTGCAGCATGCCTTGGTGGAAGCCTGCGAACCTCTCACAGTAGCGGTTGTGGAAGCCGCCCTCAGCTCTGATGCCGATTTTGTAAGCCCCTGCAGGGATGCGAGTTTCGCCGGCGATCTTCTGATCGCGGTACTCATCCTCGAGTCCGAAGCATTGGCGCACACCGTCGACCAGTACTTCTGATAGCGTTGCGTCGGCGGTCGACAGCATCCGTCTGACTGTGATAATCATTACTTCACACTATCCTTGGTAGTCAGGGTGAGGGTGACCCAATCGCTCTAGTGCTTCAAGGGTAGCGTCAGAGTATTTTACGTTACCTTCTGCTGTTGCTTCTGCTGTTGCTTCTGCTGTTGCTTCTGCTGTTGCTTCTGCTGTTGCTTCTGCTGTTGCTTCTGCTGTTGCTTCTGCTGTTTCTTTACTCATAGCTATCACCTATTGTCACACCCAGGGCATTTGTGCACCAATTTGGATGTACCTGGTTGAAGAATCTGAGCTGTCAAAGTGACGACGGAATCTAACGGTTGACGTAGTATTAGCTGTGTTGCCGGTATTCGAGAAACTACTTCTCCAATTAGCTCCTGAAAAGGATACAGCCCGGCCTCCTGTGGCATCCTGTTTGAAGATAATATCAAACTCCTGGCCTTCCCTAGTGATCAGTGGCGGCTGAATAGTCGCCCCTGACGTGAGGGTTATATAGTACGCAGAAACCTTTACAAGACCCCCACCTGCTTCTCCGTCGTCTCCCAGTGGAAAAGCTGCGTCTGAAGTTACTGTGAACTCTTTGACCTGGCCAACGCTGGTTGCGGTTTCATGGTATGGCCCTATGATCTGGACACCGCCATCATGTGGAGATAGTGGCTGTACACCTTTCAATACTTTGAGCGCAGCGTCAGCGTCTGCTATGTCAACGTTATAGTTCGTCGCACCAGTTGTATCAACCGCCTGAGTCATATCGTAGGCGAGGCTAAAGTTAGTGAAGTGTGTTCCGTCTACCGATTCCCCGTCACCATTCAGGTCTATACCAATCGTGGTGCCAAACACTAGACCGCCGAGGACCTTGCTCCTAAGCCCACTTAGTGTGATACCAACGGCATGTGACGCTGCAGTATCAGACTCCACATCGGGGTTGATAATGATTGTGCCTTTGCCACTACTCCAGATCTCTGAAGAGGCATCATTGTTTAAGGCTTGAGGATTTATTAGGGTTGTGTAATCGACACCATCAATAGTATACCCTCGCCCAGTATTTAACCTGGCGCGTGTATTCTCCAATAGATTGCCGATACCTAACGGCGAACCTCCATTGGCACCGTCAAGGAAGAACCCATCGCCGCCGTTACTTTCAGAAGTTACACCTTTGAGGTGCATAAGCTCTGGATTAATGCCTTGGAAACCATGGCCAGGCTGCTCCAGAATCTGAATGTTTGTAAGTGAGAACTTGGCAATAGTTACAGTATCTGGAGCGCCAGCATTCTTATCGATAACAAGCCCGTTACCTGCACCAATAGCCTTGGCCCGGTTAACTCCGTCAGATGTTAAAGTGAACTCAGATAGATCGATTCTTCCCGCAGTCAACGTAATAGCGTCCGCTGTAGCTGAAGTGCATACCAGTTGAGTATTGATCCTGCCAGCCCCAGAGATAACAGACCTGCCGTTTGTACCTCCGGTCTCTGTACCTGCATCGTCGATAGTCAAGCTTGTAAATTTGTATGTACCGGGATCGATCAAGGCGCGATATCTAACATCTCTGCCTGATATGTCTAAAAAGAAGTCAGAAAACGCTTGAAGCTTAGTAGTCTCATCAGCCACACCTAGTCCTGTTGCACCAAATAACTTAGCAGTTATCAGACGAGGGAAGTTCTGCTCAAACTGCAGCCCACTAGCCAAATCAATGTATGAACCGCCGTCAACTGTTCCTGTCGCAGCCGCTACTATTCGACCAAACATTAATCCCGATCTATTGCCTGTGGCGTAGTCGTCAATAGCGACGACCATGCCGACAACTGGAGTGACAGAAACCCCATCAAGTGCAACAGGAGTTGCTGATACCATTGCTGCTACTGTGGCGAATTTAGGGGAGTACCTGTTATCGAACCGAGGATCGCTAATGCTGGCTGCGGAATTAGCGGAGTCAGTCGCTGAATTAGCGGAGTCAGTCGCGGATGCTTCTGACGCTGCCGCCGCCGCAACAGCTGCCGCGACATCCGATTGCAGCAGTACTGTCGATAATAGTTGAAACCCTGTGCCTGCCGCTCCTGGCTCTCGGATCAGCGAGATCGTCTGACCTGCTTTAATACTTCCTGCAACGAGCGCTGCTCCAGTGCCATCGATGATCGGCTCGTTTGTACCGCCGTTGACTGAGATGTTAGCTGGGCCTGTATTCTCGAAGATGGCCTTGAATGTCACCTCCAGGCCTTCTCGGTATGTACCACCTACTAGGTACGGGACTGTCACTTCATAAAGTGCCGCTGTCGCGCTTCCATCTGTGCCGTATTGAATTCGCTTTACGTCATCTTCTGTCGGCAGCTTGTCGAACCCTGCCTCCACGGCCTCGTTATTAGTGTTGAACTGCGCGGATCGAACCGTGGCCAGAGGCAGTGCAGGTGATGCAGGCTTGCTGTAAAAATCATTACTCATCGTGATCCCCTGATCATCCGTCGTGGCTTGTAGTGGTAGACTACGTCCTTTAAGGTTACAGGATCGTCGGTCGCTGAGGTATTGTAGAAGATCAGGCTTATCGAGTCACCACTGCCGGTCAGGTCGATCTCTGCACCAGTGGTGATGTTGGCGTCGAATATAGCCTCATCCCACAGCCCTACGTCCCACCCTGACTCCAACCCTGCGAGTGATTTGGTCTGGGTCAGGATCGGCTGTTTTGAGGCCGCGCCTGAGGCCAGCTCGGCGTAGATCTGAATTGTTGCTCGTCCATCCAGCACTGTGTCAATGAATGCACGGTAGAACCTTTTGAGGGTGGTTGGAGATTCAAGGAAGTGGTTTACAGGCTGGAGCCACCGCTCGATAGCATCGCCATCATACGACTGGCCAAGGTCCCACTCATAGACGAATCCGTCTGTACTTCCGAAGTAACTCCGCTCTTCACCTGCCTCATCCTCTTGGTTCGATGCACAGCTAACTCCGCGCTGAACGTCGAACTCAGTGAACCCAATGATGCCCTCCTCTTGGAGGGTCATCGATAGCCCACGTCCGTCGCTGGTGATTAGACGGTAGACATTGTTCGCCCTGGACACTGTCGACGCTACGATTGATGATCGCAGCCGATTCAGCAGTGGTGTGATCTTGCGAGATACTGTGGCGTTCTCGAAGTTACCGAACGCCAGTACACGACTCAATTCGATCACGCCTCGATCGTCGAGCATGTATGTAGTTCCGATGTGCTGCAGCGTGTACGGCGCTCCCCCGGTCTTGGCGCTAGAGACATCGAATAGAAAGTCGTCGATCGTGGTGCCGGTCAGGACGTACGTTATCCGACGTGTGGCGACTGTAAGAGAGCTAGGGGTTGTGTCGAACCCTGTCACAGCCGCGCCTACTGCGATCTCCAGTGAACCGCTTGCGGCATCCCACAACTCTGGGTTGTTCGGCTCACTGTTTCGGAGCAGGCCTCGAGCGTACCCGACGAACCAGTGGCTCTTGTAAGGTGCTGAGAACGTGGGTGTATCTGTGGATCGATTCGTCTGATCTGTGTAAACCGGGTGGGCGTGGCTCCGATCAGGGTCAATTATAAATGCTGGATTCACTCCGTCCACAGAGTGGACTTGCGATGTAGCTGCACTGCTGAAGAAGTTATGCGAGAACGACTCGTACCGACCTGCAGGCTTCTGAACAAACGGTATGGCTGACTCGCTCACAGTGGCGAGCGGTGTCGCTCCCTGCAAGATTGGATCAGTGGCTGAGAAGCCGGCCGTGTAACCTGATACGACTATGTACCCTGTTGTGGACGCGATCGTCTCATATACCACCGCTTCAATAGTGGCTGTGTTGGCGGCCCCATCGTTGATCACAGTGCCAGGTGTATCATTAGCAGTAATCGCTGCGAGTCCGGTGTCGAAGAACATGATGTCTCCGAACGGCACACGGACCCAGCCGGCTGCTGTAGCCTCATAGACGCCGCACTCGGTCCCGTCGATATCGCGCATGGCGTAGAGCTTGTCAAAGTGGCGATGCACCCCACGTACCGGGCCTGTGCCAGGTACGGCCTCGATAAATGCCTTGAAGTACTCTTCTTTAGCAAACCGAACAGCTGCGCTCGTTACAGCGTCGTCGACTGTGGCATTCTGGAACGCTGTGGACGTCGATGTAGTCTCTGCGCTCGTGGCCTTCAGCGACTCACCTGCGACGAAGTCTCCGATGACAGAGACCATATAAAGTGCGTTCGTCGTGGACGCGATCAATATGCCGCAGGCGCCGGACTCTTCACCAAGTACTAGCTCTCCGATGACGAACGTAGATCCGTCGACGACGGTAATCACGTGCCAAGAGCTCCGAGTTGGGGACTCTCGACCATCAGCTCTCTCGAACCCGCGCATCATGCGATATCCACCGCTGACGTCAGCCTCGAAGTTCTTGGCGTTGATCACACGTCCTGGATCTACCTGTAGTGGCGGTGTGACTAGGTCCAGGCCACCGCCGAAGATCACATACTGCTTTCGCTGTGGCTGGGTCTGCCTAGCCATTAGAAGTTCTCGCCTGAGTAGTCGTCGATTCCAGGCGTAATGACTTGGATCTCAGTGCCTGTATAGACCGATCCAGATGCACGATTCGATGGAAGTTCGCTGGACTCCAACTGCCTGAGGCGTGGAGCGTACTGCTCAAGGCCTGCCAGCTTGGACTCGTCTGCACCTTCGTAGTTGGCGTAGTACTGCAGCGCCTTGTAGACGATGATATCCCTGAACTGGACAGGGATCGCAGGCGTATCAGCGTTTGCAATGAGCTCGGTCGCCGTTCTGAAATACTGAGCTGCGATCGTAAGCACCCGAGTCGGAGTATCCAGGAACCTGACACCGTTGTCGGGCAGGATGACGAAGGTGAATGGGTCACCGCTTTGAGGGGCTATCGGGCTGCGTTTATGCTCTGCCCATGGAGTGGGTACCAACTCTTGCTCGAAGTCTGTAATCGAGAAGGTCTTATCATCCCACAGATTCAGGTCTGGGGGTGGTGGGTAGTCGCGTACGCCCTGGATGGTCGGGAACGTGTGAAACTCATGTAAGAAGTCCCAGTCAAACCACAGCCCTTCGACTTCAGTCGTAGCTCGGGACACCCAATTAACTACACGGCCCAACTCGCCTACCTGGCCTTCGGTGTTCGTGATTGTGCCTGAAATCCCTGCATCTGAGATTAGCTGCTGGCAGAGATCCAGGAAGGTTCGTACCTGCATCGGTCACCTCAGTAAATTAGTCTTCTAACTTCTTCAACTTGTTGGTCAGGCGTGTCACCGCAGCGCGGTTGGTAGGCGTTGGGCTGGCCTTAGCTTTGACTTCAGCTTCTGTCAGCTTGACCTTGAGTTCAGTGACTTCAGCTGCAAGCGCATCGGCCTCAGGATCTGGGACAGGTACATGCTGTGTGGCTTGGGGGGCGACAGGTGCTGCCGGAGCCGGGGTAGGAGCCGGGGTAGGAGCCGGGGCTACTGGCGATGGAGTCGGAGAGGGTGCCGGGGCTACTGGCGCCGGAGCAGGTGCCGCCTGTACCAGATCCCCAGGGCTAACCTCTCGAAACCGGTTGTCGAACAGCTTCCCGCCTTGCTCATACCGCGCTTGAGGGCACTCGGCTAGTAGTCCATGGATCGTCCCGTACGGCTTATCCGAGTTGAATGACATAGTTGTCGCCCTCCATGGGCTGATGGCCGTCTACGTAGATGCTGTGCGCAGTCGATACACCTTCAGTGATGCTCCCTTCCAGGTACTCTTCCCCATAGAGTGTATCTTCTCGAGTGGGTCTGGTGCGGACCTTGACAGGGAAGTCACCTTGGGCGACTCGCGTGTCACGATTGGCGACGTGATCCGTATTGTTCCGGTAGTCGTTTAGATACGGCATAATTTAGTACCTTAAATAGAGAAGGCGCACATCCAAGGGTATCGGAGGTGCGCCTTTTTGTCCAGCTAGTGCCTTAGAACCAGGCGATGGTCACGACGATGTTAGCATCGCCTGCCGTCGCCCCGCCGTCAGACGAGATCTCGAACAGGGTATCTGCTGGAAGTAGCGCGGTCACACCGTCGACTGGGGCGTTTGCGAACGTATCCGCAACACCTACAGCAACGGTGAGCGATGCGTACGCGTCTGCATCCGCAGCACTGCCAATACTGACGATAGCCGCAGCTACAGTGACATCAGCAGTGACCAGCGCCTCCATCGACTCGACCCGGCCTTGCATTCCTGCAGGTCCGACCATGCCTAGCTTGACACCAGCAGTGTCGATCGCCGAGGCTGGAAGGATGTACGAGATCTTTAGTGGATCATCATACGTGGCTGTTGGTTTAATAATTGCCATAAGTCAGCTCCTCAGCATCCGATCACAAAGCCATCGCCGGCGCTATCGCGACGACCTTCAGGGCGTTGATTGTCAGTCACCATCTCGGCGTTCTTGACCTCAGTCCCCTCTACCATGCTCAAGCCGTACTCGACACCGGCCATATCGGCGATGCCAGTGGTGCTCGAACGCGAAGCGCTGGCGTCGTAGTGCTCCTGATTCTCGCCAGCGTTGGGGCTATAGTCAGACATGTTGTGACTGTAGCTCCCACCTTTCCCGCCGTACATTTTAGTTTCCATGATCTAGCCCTCGATTAAGCTGCGGTATCCCACTTGATGATTCGGTTCTGCAAGCCATCTGCAGCGTTGTGGACGATGCCGAATCCGCCCAAATAGTACCAGGCGATTCCGCGCGATCGGCCGTAATCTGTGGGGATCTTACCCCTGATCTGTTCAGGCTCAACGATCGCTTCAGCGACGGTATCGGCGCCGAAGAAGAACACCGCGTCAGACAGACCGTTGGTCCAGGCTTCAGAGGCGATGTTGGTCTGCTCTACGAACCGAATGCCTTCGTAGCGGCCTACCTCACCGTTGAAGATCAGCTGCATGCCGGACTCGACGTTCTGGTGAATAGACTCCAGCTCGTTTTTGAACGTACGCAGGGTGGTCGGACGAGCAATCGCGAAGTAATCGTCCTGCATGTAAGGCGAGATTTCCCGCTCTTTCATGATGTCGGCGATCGCCTTGATGTGCTCTTTGTTCATCGCGATGTTGTTGGTGATCGTCGCGCCGCCGACCTCGACAGTTACTGCCGTGGCGGAGTTACCGCCGGTGGGGGTGACCGTGACCACAGTGGCGTCGAACTGCTCATGAGCTGCTCGGTCCAGGGTTTTGCGGGCGTCGTTTTTCAGCACCTTCTGAATGACTTCCTTGACCGGATGCCGGCTCAGGTCGTCCAGCTTCTTGGTGTACGGCACCGAGTTGGTGAATTCCGTTACAGTCAGCTGTCCTTGGGTGATGGTGAAGTTGGTTTCAGGGGTGACGTCGGTCTCAAGAACCGTACCGCCGTCGTCCTGCACATCGGAGTAGACGTTCCAGTTGAACAGCTCGCCTTTCTCTTTCCCTTTGCCTTCCTTCACGTCACAGAATTGACGGAAGCGGCTCATGGGCTGCAGTTCGGTGCGCAAGTAATCGGACAACTCGTCCGAATACATGAAGCCACCCAGGTTATTAACACTCCATAATTGTCCGGACATAAGTCGTACTCCAGTTTAGTGGCTCGTCTGGCCACGTTGTCTTGCGATATCGGCGACGATGTCGGAAGTAGTCTTAGGCTGCTCTGGAGCGGGGGCGGCACGTCTGGAAGTGCGGGAGGGAGTGGATGTTTGTCGACGTTTCAGGTCAACGATCTTTTCAGACTCTGACTTTTCAGGCGGTACACCTAGCTTAGTCAGAACTGCTTCCCCAGCCTTTACAAATGTGTCGTGATAACTCGGATTCGTCGCCATGAACGCGGTGTCATCCTGAAGTCTGTCGGTCTGCATGTCCAGCAGAGTCAGCAGGTCGGGGTCATCTACGATACGCTTGTACCGCTCTTCTCCCGCAAAGTTATCATATGCCGCTTTAAGAGTTTGCTTGTCTTCTCGTTTCGCTACGACTCGCTCAATTGCAGCTTCGTCGACTGTGGTCGGGGCCTGCGGAGCTGCAGGTGCGGTCAGTCCAGCGATCAGATCAGTCAGAGCCTCTGACGACTTATCAACATCTCCATCTTCGTACAGCGTATTAAGCGCGGCTGTTACAGCCTGCTTTGTTTCAGCTCTCCGTGCCTCTGCATCATCCGGCTGGGTAGATGGAGGCGGCTGGATCGCCAGTTCTTCTGTAAGTGCTTCGTACCGCTGGCGGGCTTCAACTGCCGCCTTGGTCTGCACATCTGCATTCTGCCCTTTTTGCAGGGCTTCAACCGCATCTGCGACCGAAAGTTCTCGATCTTCACCGTTGACTTTGAGCTGTAAATACTGCTGACCTTCGCGCTCAATAAGCCCAGTATCGGGTGCAGGTGGGTCGTTGTCAAGTTCATCAACGACTACAACTTCGTCATCTGGCCCAGGAGCAGGTGCGACACCCGCGATCTCTTCGATCGTGAGATCATCGCCAAGCTCATCATCTCGACGCTGGCGGGCGGACGCAGCAATCGCATCCATAGCAGCACTACGTGGATTCAGATCAGGTGTTGCTTCGTCAGGATTAGGCTTAGGCATTGTTAGGCTCCGCGTGAATCGCTTCTAAATGTTTGAGTGCTTCAGGGCCACCAACGATGACCTGCCCTATGACTGTCTCGATCCGACTCCATACCGCAAAGTCGAACTGGGCCTCTTTAACTGCTTCAGGATTTTGAGCTGTAGCTGCTCGAGTCATCGCATCGAGTTTGTTTGCTGCGATCGCCTGCTTGAACTCTTTGCCGAGGGGCTGCCGGAGCCATTCTTTGGCGCCCTCTGACGCCTGGACGATCCGCTCTAGGTCGGCAGTCATCGCGGACTGGCGTGCATCGACGGCGATCCGCGCGTCCTCAGTTAGCTCATCATTGCCCGTATACGCTGCATCATCGACATCGGTCATACGCCTGGCTTCCCTGTTGTGCGCTTGAACTCAAGCTCGTTGGTTGTGGACTGTGCCTGCATCGCCGCGGTATCTCGACGTGTGGCGTCCTTCTTCGTTTCGACATCCAACTTGGTCTGGAGCTGAGCCATCGTGATGCCTTCAGTGAGCGCGATCTTGGCGAACCCGAGCTCTCGGTCAAGGTCGAGCTTGGCCATGGCAATCTCTCTACGTGCCTCGACATCCGCCATCTTGGCTTGATCAGCACCTTCTGACTGCCCCTGCTCGTAGGCAGCCTGCAGGTCCTCCTCAGTTGGGCCTGACTCACCCTCCTCGTCTTGAAGAAGGAACCGCTTGCCGTCGCCGTAGCCGTTAGCTGCGAACTGTTCGAGAGTTACCTCATCCCAGTCGATCCGTTTAGCCTGGTCAGGGTTCTGCGAGATGATCCCTACTGTCCGGGATAGAGTGTCCGACTTCCGTTGAGGGCTGGTCGCACCGAGGCCGACGTTGACTCGCAGCGTCATCGCATCTTTACGCATCCGCTCGATGAGCCGCTTCTTGGTGTCCTCCTCATCCTCACCTCCAGGAGCTTCGAATCCTGCGACTTTGCGAGCCTCCTGGAACGCCATGTTCAGCAGCACGTCGTCGGTCTCATTCATCCGGATATAGGCCATCAGCAGTTCGAGCTGAGGCTTCATGAACGTCTCGGCGAACGTCCGGATGTCAAACTCACTGATCGCGTTGCTGCCCTCGGCCAGCATCTCCATCCCGCCGACCGTCTCATTCAACGCGCGGTTATTCTGGATCGATGCGCCGGTGAATGACCCGGTGATGTCGTTGCTCTCTGTCTCGAGACGCTCCTGCTCCTTGTAGCTGGAGCCTGTGACGTCGCTGGTCGTGACGACCTTGACGTCTCGCTCCGGGTCGTTTGTGTAGATACCACCGCCAGGTACGCTCGCCATCAGCGCATCCAGATCGATCGCCGAGCCCCGGCGCAGGATGTAGCGTTTGTTGAGTGCTAGTCTGACGTTATCCATCCGCAGGTTGGCAGTGTCGTTGATCGCCATCTGCAGTTGCGAGATCAGCTCGGTCGGAGAGCTAGGCGAGAACTTGTGCGCCTCGACGACACTGAACCCGTATGTGATCGGACGGCGGCCTACTACGTACGCTTGCTTCAGCGGTATCGGCTTCGATAGCAGATACGACCCGAGCGTCCAGTACACCCACTCTTTGCCATCAAGCCTGACGAAGTTCTCGATCGCCATGACGATCTTAAACTCAGGACGGTCCTGTGAGTCGAACTTATCCGGGCGGTTGTCGCCCTCACGCGCCTGGCGAACCTGGTTGTATCGGTCGGTGCCCGCCGAAAGAATCTGCTCACGGGTCAGGTTTATCCACGGCTCGGCATCCGACTCATCCGAGTCCTTCATCCGATCCTCGACGTCCACCACATACATCGGCACCAGCCGCAGCACATAGGGGCTCGAGTTGATCGGGTCGCGCCAGTCGCACGCTGGGTCTACCAGCAGGCCTTCGGGCGGGATCATCTCGATCACCGGCTTGTCCGATAGCACCTCTGCTTCCTCAAACTCAGTCTTCTCGCCGGCTTCAGCCTTGACCTTCTGCTCTCGATACTCCCATGTGGTATACGTGGCGCATGGCCCATAGACGCGGGTATCCTGCCAGGCGCCGAGCGCGGTTAGGTACCACGGGATAGTCTTCTCCAGGCGGTACTTCATGATGTGCTTTATCATCCGCGCGCTGGCGAGCTGCTCAGGGTCACCGCCGTTCTCAGGTGTGATGTCGATGATCTCCAGGTTCGAGAACATAGCAGCAGCGAACTGAGCCGCACCTGAGCGCTCAACCGATCGAGTCAGCGGCCGAAACAGCCGACTACGCCCGGCATACAACTTTGAGGTATAAGCAGACCGGCGATAGTGCTTATTGTTGAAGTGATCAGCATTGCGCTCCCACTGGTTTGTCAGCGCAGCGTTCTGATAGTTCTGACCGGTGGCGAGATTAACCGTGGCGAGCCCGATCCAGAATTGGTCATCGTGGCCGCCGACAGTTTTCGGCACTGATGCCAGTTCATCACCGGCCCCGGCACCTTCGATGACATAGTCTGTATCTTCGGGATTTATCTTAGTCACGACAGGTCTATCCTCGCTTCACCGTTAATAGTTCGCTGAATCTCCATGATCGCTTCCTCACTGAACACCGTCCGGCTCAGGCCACTGCGCTCCAGCATCTCACCGCCAATCCGCCGAACGTCCCGCTCGAACGTGCCCGGGTTCATCTCGTCCATCTTCCAGATCCAACCGATCTGTCCTGAGATGTGGGCGTTGTAGATCTTGACGATCCCATTCTGGATGTCAGATACAACCTGCCACCCGTGGCCCGGGTACTGCCGGACGATCTCGTTGCCGATCATTCCTGCGATCTCGGTATCCTTGACCGCGGCGATCGCCTCTTCCGGCGTCTGCACCATCGAGAGCTCGATCGCAGCCTTCTCACTGCTAGCCTTTTTGGCTTCAGCCTTCTCGCGGTTCAGGCGTCGCTTACGTGATAGTGCGTAGCTAGGCAGCATGATTACTCCACAATGTCCTGGTATCGTCGGTACGTCTGGCCCGGAACTTCAGGGCGCTCAAAGAAGTTGCGACCGCCGAACCTGTACGCCGGATAGTCACGCTCCCGGCCATCGAGTTGGTTTACGATCGCCCGGCCGTTCAGCTTCTTGAACGACACGCGTTTAGTCAAAGGTCTATTAGCCATAGGTCGATCCCCTAGATGTGCCCGTACTCACTGTATGGGTCAAAGCTGCTCTCGGAGCCTCCTGCAATTGTCGTTGATGGCATGCAGAACGTCAACGCCGCCCCATCCGTGATGTCTGTGGACTTCTTGATCCGCTTCTTGATCTCAGCCTTTGACTCCAGCTGCAGCTGATCTGTCGACCGGTCATGCATGTAGGTTATCGCGCAGAGCTCAGTCAGCCACTCATCCCGATCGGGTATTGCAGCCCCGGCCTCCAGCCACTCTTTGAGCAGCCAGTACATCTCAGTGCGCCGGTTCTTGTACCTGTCCCGCTCGATCGCCTTCTCAGCGAACCCTACCGGCGTTATCCGCTCCCCGAACCCATACCCCACCAGCACATCATACACCCCAGCGCCGTAGCCCCCGGTCGCATCGATGCAGACGTGGTCGATGTGGTGCTCTCGCAGCGCCATGATTATCTCGTTGGCCACCTCGAGTGTCTTCAGCTTACTCAGCCGGCGATACCACAAGATTACTCGGCCCTGGCGCAGCACTAGCGTGGTGTCATCATCACCTTCACGCGCCACGTCCACCCCGAGTATCGTCCGACCGACCGGTATGAACACCTGCTCCCGACCGGCCCGCATCGCCCGAAGAACAACCTCCGGCGTCACGAGTGCGTTGTTAAGGTCCGCGTTAAACGCCTCCGCGGGGTTAGCCGGGTACTCACGCTGGAACTGGGTCACACCGCCATGCTTGGTTGCGATCTTATGCCGGCGCCACGCCATCTGCTGGTCGTCCAGATTATAGAGGTCAGCAACCTCCTGCTCTGCATCACTTAACTCAAAGTCAGCTGCAGGCTTGCGTCGGTACCCGGGCTCCCAGAACCAAGGCACGAATACACGCCAGTACCCGTTCCAGTTAGCCGGTGGTGTGTCGTCGGCGTAGCATGCCCCCTCCCACATCGAGTGGAAATAGTTGCCGACGCCCTTGGCCGTGGACTCCAGATAGATCTCGGTTCCCTCCCCTTCAGGCACGCCCTCCATGACGCCGTCACTGATCTCCTCGGCCGACGCCCAGTATCCAACTTCCGATCCGTGGAAGAAGTGTATCGTCTGGCCCCGGCCGGTGTCCCCGGTCTTCGCCGTGCCGACTGCGTACTCCGACTCCATCTCACTGAAGATCAGCTCTTTCGAGTTCGACTTCTTAATGATCGGCTTCAGCTCAGCCGGGCAGTGGTCGTGGTACCTCTTGGCCATGTTGAACAAGTTCTTCGTGGCGTCGGCCTCGTGCGCCAAGATGTAGGCGTTGGTCCCGGGCGTCTGCGACGTTTTCCAATATCCACGTCCTTCAACCCACGTGCTCAGGCCTTGCTGCCGGCCCTTTACGATAATGATCCGGATCATCCCATGCTCAGCCAGCATCAGTGATGCCACCGAGTCCAGGTACCGCTGCGCGTCGTTGAACTCCAGCGGCTGCACACCGTTAGTTTTCGTCTTGATCTTCAGGCAGGCCTTGGCGAAATACTCAAAACTTTTCAAGCACTTGATCACGAACGTATCGATTGTCGTCTGATGCCGGCGTGCTTTAGCTGCGTCGTCCTCACCCTCATGGACGAGTGCGTCCTCCATCGGGATGTCGAGCAGGCCCTCGAGCTCCTCAGGCGCGGTGATCACGGCCGGCGGGGCGGGGGGTGGTGGAGGCGTTACTGCTTTGGGTGGCGGGGGTGGCGGGGGTGGGATCGGCAGGCTCATAGACTCAATTCGCTTTAGTTTTGCACACTGGGCAGGTGTCGCAGCTCGTAACCATGACGCCGGTGAAGTGGTCTGCAGTGCCACTATCCGAGTAGCCGTGCACCCATTGTGTAGGCTTGTACTCGGCGTGACAGTTACTGCATACGACAGTGCCTTGGTACTTGGGTCTCGGAGTTTCAACAGTCTCTGGCATCGCCATTCCCATCATAGACTCTCCATCCCTTTGAACGCCTCGTCGACCCGTTGGCGCCATTCACTCTTAGGGAAACTGCTCGCGTACAGAAACGCTATCAGCTCACCGGCACTGAAGCCGCCGCGGCACCCGTCCGTCACCATCGACTCCTGCTCGCCGTAGACATGGCAGTAGACCTCGTACGCCTTCATCGTCACCACTTGAGGGGCGACCGCGGACGGCTTGGAGTAATACCACGGTGTTTGAACTGGATGAGTAGCTACTCGCATTGCTTGGATCTCCTACCTAGTTTGCTATCCAAAATCGCCAAATCAAATGAGTTGCCGCCGGTGACTGCTGACACCATACGCTATGTGCAGCCTTGGTCGCGTAGTAGATCCCGAGTAGCCTGTATACGCTCATCACATAATATCCCTTGGGGTGATTGCTTTGGCGATGCCGCCACGTTTTTCAGCTTGCTTCTTAGCTGCGGAGTCCATCTGGCTGGCGAGGCGCCGGACCCGGGCGGCCTGTGACTCGATAGAGCTGGTGGCCTTGTCGTTCTCGCCGTACTCGTGATCCATCTTATTCAACTCCTGCACGGCGCCGAACGCAACCTTGGGGTCCGCCAGGCCGTAGACCGCGGGGGCGATGACCTCACCATGCTCGTCGAGCTGGGCCGCCTCCATCTTCTTTGACTGCATCCCGTAGGCCACGAGCTCCTTGAGTATCCCACGCTTGCCATCACCATCGACCCTGAGCCGGTCGGCCAGCTGCTGCAGGTGACCCTTGTCCGACATCACCAGCTCTTCGATGTGCTTGTGAGTTATCGCCGCCAGCGACGTCTTCTCCATGATCTGGCGTATGAGGACGGCGCGGGCTGAGTCAGTCTCCTGCCGGCACACCACCCCGAAATAAAACGCGATCATTGCAGGCCTGGTCATCATCGCCAGCGACGCGTTGTGGCTGGTCGTGCCTGTCGCCTTAAAGAAGTCCTTGAACGTGGTGCTGGTCAGCAGGGCCTTGACGGTCGACTTGTCGGCGATATCCAGGCCGGCCCACTGACTATTGAAGTCTTGCATCGTCGGCATGTGCGACCGGTCAATACCCAGCTCGTCCATGTCGATGTAATCAATGATAGGCCTGGTTGTTTTGAACGCTGCCATTAGTTGTCCCACTCCCAGATCTGCCCGGGATCTGTCTCAAACCGCTTGACGTCGATATGTGTCCGCTTCTCCAACAGTGCCTTGGCCAGGCGGTGCCGCCCGTCAATGATTGCGCCATCTTGATTCAAAATGATCGGGTAGCTGAGGTCGGCATCCAGCGTAGCTTGCATGTGCGCCACGAAGTCTCTCATCTGGTTGTCGCACGGGGCGGAGCCGCTGATGTTGAAATCCATTAATGGGACTGATCGAACCGGTAGATCCTCAGCCAGCCTGATCGCATCGTGCGTGGTGTACCGCTTGTCTCGGATAGTGATGACCTGAGTGACATTGAACTCCCACGGCTTGTCGATGGTGAGTGCTGAGGGTTTAGGCTGTGTCATGGCTTGGATTCCTCGCTGAATTTGTGGTCGTAGTATTTATCAGTGGCCAGCTGTAGTTGACGCTTCCAATCTGCCGCGTCTCCCATGTTATTGTCTCCCTCCGCAGTGAACATACCATCGGCGCAGTATGCGACTTGGGACAGCATGGCGATTAACGCTTCGCTGACTTCAGGCGCTGGTTGGCTTAGGGTTGCGATCTTGGGTGCTCCATCATTGGAGGGTAGCCTCGCCGACTTTAGGGTGAAGTGCTTATCGAAGTCAGTTACCCGAACTACTGAGTACTCCCGGCCTTGAAGAAGTAGCATGTGCGGCTCACCACTCTCCAGGATGACGTTTAGCTCGTAGGTCTCAGGCCTGTTTGCGGTCGATCTGATCCGACCTGCTTTAACTTCGTCGCCTGTTCTGGAGTTGATGTACGTTTGCATGGCTTGGATTCTCTGGTTGAGGCCTCTACGTTCAGTGATCTTAGGAGCTTTGAGTATGGGATAAAATGTACTATATATTACGCGATTGCGTTTTTCAAATTTTTGGGTCGTTGCACAAGCGGTCCCGGTATGTAGATATAATGCCTAAACCCCCCGAACCTGGAATCAGAATCTGAAATCCGAAACCCGGAAAACTTTTTCCTTAACGGTACTTTCGCTTTTTCCTAGGGGTGCACCGAGTAGCCGCCGAGTAGCCGCCGACCCCGGTTCGTGTGCTCTACCATCTACCGAATAGTGCAACTAAGTCATTGATGTATAAGGTAGGTGGTAGGACCTGGCGGCGAGATGCCCCCATATGTGCCCCCAAATGTAGGAGGCTGGCACCGGTTGAGGTGGTGGGCCAGGTGGATCGGCGTGGCTTAGATAGCTGAAGGCCGAGCGGTCACCATGAATACGGTGCATGTTCCGAGGCTTTAAGATGCACACCATACCGATTGTGTCGGCGCTGCACACCAAAAGACAAGAATATGCACACCGAACCCGCAGCACATTGTATACAAAACAGCTAAATAGGCGCTCGAAAAATCGCGATTTTT
>Ga0114923_10000133_pt1 | contig 57061 bp, 80 predicted proteins | sample SumtaG_FD_89578 | JGI IMG/M metagenome (GOLD analysis project Ga0114923, IMG submission 89578) | Deep subsurface microbial communities from Indian Ocean to uncover new lineages of life (NeLLi) - Sumatra_00157 metaG | ecosystem: Environmental > Aquatic > Marine > Oceanic > Sediment | place: near... | reverse complement strand
TATAACCATTATTATATAATAATTGGTCCAATCTAAACATTTCTCCAGCTTCCCCCATTGGATATTGGCATTGAACATACATCTTATGACCACAAGAACATTCAGTATTGAAACCGTTTTTTCTAAGAAGTTTAACTAAATCTCTTATTGGTTCCTCAATATATTCATGATACCAGTCCATTACAAATCACCATATCCACTGAATATTTGTTCGTCAGTGATTCCTTTTGATTCTAACATATCCATGATAGTCTTCTTTGAAAGACCTGCTAGTGGAGCTTCTAGTGTAATTGGATATGGTCCATTTATTCCCAGAACATCATTCATTGCACCAAACCACGATTGCATACAATCTGGAAATTTATTTACATAGTCGCTGTAATCAGCGCCATACCAAATCAAATCAATTCCCATATCTTCAGCAATTGATGCTGCAATTCCAACAAACATAAGATTTCTACTGGGAACATGCATCTCATGAACACCATCAAATCTTCCTTTTTCACCTCTCCCTGTAAGTCCACTTTGAACTCCAAGCTCATGTAGCTTTACAACTCTAAAAGGGGTATCATTTTCTCTGAGATAATTTTTAGCATATCTCAACTCGTCTACATGTAACTGTTCATAATCAATAAGAACACAATATGGAATTTTTCCAAATGTATTCGCCATCTGTAACATCAACACACTATCCGCACCACCACTAAATAAAACTAATACATCAAATTCTGGGGGTTTTTCAAAATCTTGAGGTCTGGCTGGATGAGTCGGTGTTTCTTTATTTGGTTTAATCTCTGCTTCATATTTTACAGTTCCTGGTAATGACATTTTATAAATCCTTTCACAAGTTTATATTATGTTCTTATTATATAGTATAATATCTCAAAATTTTCAACCACTTTTATCCATTATAAGATATTAACTTTATATATATTAATGACTAAGATGAAGGCATAAGACCATCATCAAAAATTCACTTTTATAAAGGAGAAAACTATGCCAGATTTAAAGGACATGACAAAGGCCCAGTTAATCAAAATCATTGAACAAGGTATAGAGCCCAATTCAGCATCCCAACCGGCCCCGGTCGATGATCCCATTGCCTTGATCATGGAGAGCCTGAAGATTAACAGGAAATCCCTCAAAGACGCCAGAGAACGTCTCTACAAGGAGACGACCGAAACCGGAATCGAAAGTGCCAAGAACGCCATCCGAGCAGCTGAAAACCGAGTGCGTTTGATTAAAGAGAAAATGAAAAGGACTCGGCGGGATCAAAAAGAGAATGTGCCATTCAGTTGGAGCGCTTTGCTCGGAATAATCGCCCTGGTCGTGACCGCAGCCGGCACCGGTGTTGGTGTGGCCATGCTGCTTGACAATGGAAGTGAGGCAATAGCGGTGGGAAATGGTGACAACCTGTAGCCCACAGTTGCAAGTTCAAAAAATAAGGTCCTCTGGGTCCTTATTTTTTATGAGATATTTTTTTTTACTATATATATTAATTATAAATGAAACCAGTTATTAACTTCAATATAAAGGAGAAAATAAACATGAGTGATTACGCGATAAATGAGTTCTTTAAAAAAGAGAAACTGTTGGATATCTCTCTTGGGTCCGATGGGATGTTGGGATTCTTCGCAGATAACTATCCAACGATCATCGCCATGTCTCGAGCTATCAATGATCAAACAGAAAAAACTCTCGAAAGAAAAAGGGACTCCGTCCTAGAATTAAAAGATTTAAGAGCGGAGTTAGCAGAGTTAGATTCAAATAAATCAACACATGGTTACCTTTCCGATCCGGATCAATCCCAATATAATGATCTCAAACTAAAAATTGAGTTTCATGAGGGGGAACTGGAAAAAGAAGATGATGTATTCTTCCGAGGGGAATCCCTGCGTGTGTGTGCAGAAACTGAGTTTATAGTCAAAGTAGAGAAAAACTTTCCTGGACTTATGTATGCAATGACAGAGTTCGATAGGTTATTACGTATTCCCATCTCTGGACTCGTGGGCAGTGGACTTAAGTGGATATCTACCCCACTGAGGATCATTGTTGGAACAATCATTCAACATGCGAATTTTGGAATTGCAGGACAACTGATTTACATGTTGGTTGACCATTACCCGCAGCTCATAGAACAAAGAATGCTGGCAGAGGAACCAACAGGCAAACCTGCTGAATATGAACAACTCGAAGTAGACGGGTATGCCGTCAAAGAGATTAAACGTGAGGTAACAACCAAATGGAATTCCCATCAGGACGATAAGTAGTGCTCCCTTCCCGGGAGAAAAATGTAGGTTCTCATGAACTTGCATTTTTCCATATGTCTATATTTTTTTGGCAGATTTCATCAAATGATAACGTAGTTCTTATAGCTTTCATAACGTCTTGTTTGTATCTAGGAAAGTATGATATGCCTTCCATAATCTTATCTGAAATGTTATTATCATTAACTACAATTACTCCCTTCTTTTTATAATATGGAAGTAGTCTTGTTTGATCGCTTAGTATTAATGGAGTTCCTGACATAAGTATTTCTGTTACAACTCTCGGGCATCCATCATTTTTATTACTCATACAGAGTCCAAACTTACTCATATTTAATACATGACATAATTCTACACGATCAACTTCCCCTCTAAACTCAATATTAGTAACACCATATTTTTTGCACAGATTTTTTCCAACTTGAGGTTGATTGCCACAATGAACAATCTTTAATTTTTTCAGATAAGCAGACTTACTAATCGCTTTAATGAATTGCTCTTGCCCCTTATATCTTATCTGTTTGAAGTTACATGGCCAACAAATATCATATCTAAATTCATCTGATTTAGACCAAGGATATGATCTGAAAATTTGTGGAGAAGCTGTCTTAAAAAATGGACGACACCTTTTATTCTTACGAAAATCAGCCTGATCTTCTTGAACAAACAGATCATATTTACCACCCCATTGAGGGTAGATTCTACGCCCTGTTGCTAAATATATAGCTAATCCAAATGAATTTGGATTTTCATGAGTCACCTTACAATATTCTTTAAACCCGCCTCTGAAAAATGACATCTCTGGTTTTGGATAATTCATCACTTCTGAAAAATTACGAACCCATCTCTGAGTATATGATTTACCTTCAACGATAAATGTTATTTCTTTAGGAGGTTTATTTGAAAGACGCCATATAACAACTGCATCAAAATGATTTTCTTTTAATAACCATATAGGAAATAGCATATAGAAATCATGGCAATTTCTCTCAAAGTCTTCAACGTTGTCATACTTGTGATAATATTCTAAGTGTTTAATATTACTTCGAAATAACCAAAAAATCTTCATTATACAATTCCTTTCTTATAAATTAAATAGACTTCTGCTTTCTTTCAACATTTCTTTTGTTACGCTAACATCTTTACAAGTCCACGCATCCCATAAGAAATCATTTACATAAGTATATGGAAGAAGACCATAACCAGTTCTTCCCCAAGCTGTTCCCCAACTATTCTTAAATATCAATCGTTTCTTAGAGTCTTGATATCCAACAACACAAACGGCATGCCCGCCATAAATTCTATTTGGATTTTTTGGGTATGGAATAAAACCATCATCTCCTGCATAGAAAATCTCTTCGAAACAAGGAATACCAATAACAACAGGTCCGCTTAATAATGCATACCTCAATTCATTTAAATTTTTAACTCTCCAATACTTTCCTATGCGCGCCCATCTAGCAACCAGATGAGCCCAATTCTCAGGTTTCCCTTTTGCTCTATCACTATATGGCCAACCCCCTTCAGAAGGCACACCCAGTTTCTGTAACACCTTCATAGCAAATCGAATTGAAGTTCCTTCTGAGTTTGGCCACGGATCAATTTTCTTGGCATTCCAATATACCCAAGATTCAGATAGATCATATATAGAAGTTCTTCTATGATTCTTTTTACCCTTAGATACTTCATGTTCATGTTCAACTCTTTCTTGCCACTCTTTCATTGCAGTAACAGCAAATCCAACACATGAACCTAGTCTTCCCTGATTTTTAACAGGAGACATCTTCGGGCCATGTGTTATAGTTGACGGTGTAGTGTATAATTCAACTAAATCATACTCCACATTTGAACTGAATTTAAAATCCCTTTCATCATCTGGATCTTTTTTATATGTTAAAATTTTATCTGCATTATCCTTTGTTAATCTCATTATTATAACCTCGGTATTTTATAATTTTCTATTTTGGCGCCAGGCATTTTTTTCACATCTTTTCTAATTTGCTTAAGAGTTGCTTCAAGATCTCTAATATTCATCAAAGACATCCAATATAGTTCTCTCCAACCTTCTCCACCTTCTCTTCTCATATTCCTTATACCAGCTCTTATACCAGCTCTTAATGCTGACATTCCTAGGATAATCATTGGTTGATTGACTATTAACTTTCGATATTGAGGTTGATCTTTGTATATATCTATAAAATCAACACTCTCTATAATCATTCTCTGATTATCTTTCAACATTTTAATAAGCTCTATTCTAACGAGCTTTGTTATCTCATCCTTAACTTCATGATTATCCTTAATGTGTTTAAAATACTTTTGAGATATTTCATACCATATGTTATCACCACTTCTCCATTTAACTCTCGGAAGCCTTGCAGGATATCTTCCACCAACCATCTTCGATTTATTTTTTGATAAAAACTCTGCCCATGTTGTCTTACCAGATCCCATTACCCCAATAATAAGAAGTTTATTTTTTTCACCACTTTCAAAGTCTTTTAGATTAACTGATACATTTTTATCAGACAATAAATATCCCTCTTGAATATATTTTAAATATTCATCAATCATTATCTTACTATTGCCTCCCGAGGATTGAATCTATCAATTCTCATGTAAGGAACTTCCATACATTGTAATCCCCATATTGAAAGTGCATGTACCGCTATATGATTACACCTTAAACAGTTACGTCCTAAGTCTAAATTGGGTACACCAGATTTTCTCTTTCCACCAATTTGATATACTCTTGACAATTCAGAATCAACTAAAAACTTTTGAAGAAGAAATCGCATTACATCAACTTTCATACTTCTTTCAAAATCACAAAATATATGAAATGAACTCTTCCCTGTAAATCTCATCTTTGCTTTTTTAACAATAGGCATTTTATCCATAACAAAATCATATGTATCCTTCGTAGCTTTGATTGCCCATCTAAAGTTATCCCTTGGGTCAACATCAATATCAATTATCCCATATGACGAAATGCTGCCCATTGAATTATGAATACTGACACTCCTACCGGTTATTATTTCATCATAATTTTGTGGAGTTAACCTTATATTCTTACCCTTATATTTACGAACCATAACTGCAGTATTAACATTTGTCATTATTACAAACATCAAATCTAAATTTTTTGTTTCTATTAATAGTTGTCGTTTAACTTTTTGATAATGATTCCAAACATCAATCTCACGAAGACCCTTCGGATAGAATTTATTTCTCACAACTATTGTTTCTGGATTTTCAGGATAGCTCATTTTATATATTCCTTTTTAATTTGTTCTTACTATATCTCCTTTTTTGCTAAGATTTATAGTTAAAGACACCAACCAGCTTTGCGTTCTACATTGAATACTTGTTGGATTTCAACTCTAAGAAGATCTCCTTTTTCAAAGGGGTGGGATTCTTCTAATTCAAACATGACTCTACCCAAATAAAAACAATCACAAACACCAGTAACTTTTATCCAGATCCTTTCTCCATTTTCACGAACTTGAATACAATTACCAACTACAACATCATTTATATTACTTATACCATATGCTTCTTGAGTACCACCATATCCATTCTCCATATAAACTTGCCATGCATCTTCACATGTAGTACATTTATAAGCATTTTCATCATCACAAGCCATAAGATACCTCAGATTACACATTTATAATTTGTACATTACCATTAATAAAATCTAATGTACTTTCCCAATTATAGAATCTAACACCTTTGTCATCTATATAGAACCAAGCTCTAGGTTTTTTATCTGTAATCTCTGTTATATATTTTGCAAAATCATATTTTTCTAGCCATTCTTGAACTAGTTGTTTTCCAGTTTTTCCATTTACTAAAGGCCTTTCTGGATTTGCTTTACATGTAAAAATTATAACGTTATATTTATTTGATAAAAATTCAAGTGCTTCTTTTACCCCATCAATAGGATCATCATAAATTGTTCCATCATGATACCCTTTTGAATTTTTATGTATAACTCCATCAAAATCTACACAAATATTTTTTTCTACTTCTTCTTTTATTTTATCCAAAAAATCTGTCATTTATAACAACTCCTGTATCATGTAGTTCTTTAATCATTTTCATTGCCTCTTCATTTTTTAATTTAATCCATGGAGATCTACAAGTTCCAACATTTACTCCTTTTGCATTTAAAACTTCATATGCAGCAACTGGTCTTCCACATCTTTTTCCTAAAATCGATCTTACTTTCATAACATTTTCCCATATCTTCATAGCTTCCACAAGATTCATATTGAGCATATATCCATAAATATTTTGAATCGAATTTGGAAGTGTTAAAGATACTCCAGAGATACAAGCATTAGCACCAAGTAGAAATCCTGTAATAAGACTAGCTGTAGATGATGGATAATAATCAAAATTAACACCTTTGCTTTTAACAACATTTAACATTTCTAACACATGCCCCATATTACCCCCAATATCTTTTATTCCAGTTAATCCCAAATCAATTAACTTTCCAAGCATAGATGGAGTTACAGTAAATCCAGTCGTGTGGCTGTTATTATAACAATGAACATCAATATCTACACTCGAAATTATATCTTCAAAATATTTAATGAAATGTTTCTCTTCATAAATAGTTGTTGAATAATAATAAGGAACTACTGCCGATACAGCATGAGCTCCTATATCTTCAGCATGTTGTGCTAATTCAATCGCTATCCTTGTTGACGTAGAACCCACATGCACTATAGTATTCATAAAATGTTTTCTAGCAGCTGTAACAGCAATATCTGCAACCTGCATCCTTTCAACTGTGCTCATTACAGGAAATGCTCCATATGAACCACATACAAATATATTGTTTATATAATTATCATGTAAATATTTTATTTGATTTCTTATACCATCTCCAAAAATACTACCATCTTTATTAAAAGATGTTAAAATCGGAGTAATAATTCCATTAAATTTTTCCATTATTCTTCCCCCAAACATCTAGCTATTTTCAGTTGAAATTCATAATCAATCGCAATTGATCTTTCCCAAGGCATTACATATGGAACTGGAAAGTGACCATATAAATGGGGTCTGCCTTCATCAATCCATCGACTAATCATATCAATTATTATTGCATCGTTGAAAAAATATGTTTCTTCGTGATCTTGTTTTCTTGTGCTCCTTGAAAAACGATCAAGAAATATAGGTTTCAAATGCCCACCAGCATCAATTTTAAATGACATATGAATAGGATTTTCATTTTTCTTAACGCTAACAATGCAATGGTATTTATCATTCTCGATAAACAATTTATACGCTTCAATAATATCATCTGGACTCCTCAAAGGGCAAGTAACTAATAATAATCCAATTGTATCTTCGCCATCAAGTTCCAAATCTACAATTGCATTTCTCAAAACTTCAATTATCGTATCACATTTATCATCCCTCAAATGTGTTTCAATATTATATCCTTTTCCCATTTCTAAAATTTCTTCACTATTAGACGACAAAATAATACGACTAAAAATGCTACATATTTTTGCTTGTTCAATCGTATGAGTAATCAAATTTCCATTACCCCATTTAGATATATTCTTATTTATCAATCTTGTCGATGTGCTTCTCGCAGGAATAAAACAAATATTACTCATTTTTAAAAACTCCTTCCTTATAAGTATATACATTTGGAAATTTAGAAAAAAATTCATCGTGATAATTTGATACAACATTAAATCTAATATCTTTAAACTCCTTCATATATCTTGTAAATCTATATAACATATTGTTTAATCGAACTTCTCTTCTGTTAGACTTTTTAATTTCATCTACATATTTATACTCATCGAAGTAAAAATCTAAACCACATATCCATATTTCTTTAAATTTTATTACACCAGCACAATATAATATACAAGTGATCCCTGTATTTCTTGGTCTCAGAATCAATTCATCAATATACTCCTCTGGTAAAGGGTAAAAATTAGATACTCCATGATTTTTTAACTTCTCAATAAATTTATCTAACCTGTCTTTTCCTAACATATTATAAGGGTAAGGATAACCAAAAGAGTCAATGTTATATTTTTCAAAGATATCCATTTCAGTTCTGTAGTATTTTGTGTGCTTCAAATTACTATATAATATAATATTTTTATTCATTATATAATCGCCAAATAAGTCAAATTCCATCTTTCGCCAGTTTATTAAAAAACATAAATCAAACTCATCAGCTATTTCTGGTATTTTTCTAATTGATTCACCTCTTAATAAAATTGCGACTCTCTTATTACTATCTATCAAATTATTGCCTCCATCATTAAATCATTTTTAAATGAACTTGATTCCCTATCTTTCAAATAATTAACTGCTTTCAAAATAGTTTCTAACGGATATTTTTCTAACATAGTTTGAATATAAGTTGGATGAATACAATATTCCGCAGCTAAATAATAAGGCAGTGAGGGTCCCCATTTATACCTCATTTTTAACTGATAAAAATTATCCATAGCTAATTTATAAATAGGATTAACTTCAAATTCAAAATTTCTTTTATTCAATTCATTTAATAAATATTCTGTTTCTGTATTTCCAGCCCCTCTTCCCATTCCCAATATCGTTGAATCAACCCAATCAATACCTATATCAATAGCTTCAAGTGTGTTGTTCAGTGCCTGCCCTTTATTATTATGTCCATGAAAACCTGTTAAACCTTTCCACCCTTCTCTAATAGCTTTAAAAGCATAATTAACTGTATCATGATTCATTCCACCGAAAGAGTCAGCTAAATATAATACATCAACCGTTCCCCACTTTTGTACTTTTTCAGCTACACTTCTTATTTCATCATAACTCTTATCAGCAGCTTGCATCAAATTTAAACAAACAGTATACCCCACAGATTTAAGACATTCAAGAATAATTTCTGCTTCATCTACTTTACTAAAATGAGTAGCTGATCTCACTAAATTAATAGGAGAGTCATCACAACTACAAAATAATTTTTTTAATATTTTATAATCAAATTCTGATGAGTTTATCATAACTCCAAAGTATTTCACATTTGGAATATATAAATTATCTTCAATAAAAAAATCTGTCATTTTTGCAAATCTGCCCACTTCTTTTTGTGCAGGGCTTCTGAATCCTATTTCAATTGCATCAATCTTTGCCTTCTCCATTGCCTTAAGATATTCATTAACAACAGAAATCTTAAAGTTCCAATTGTTATAATAACCACCGTCACGGAATGTAGCATCAAGAGCAATCATTTGAAACCTCCATAGAAATTCTTATATACTGTTGGCGTCAGTATTTTCAAGTCTATTCCATATTTTCTTAGCGAGTCTAAAACCCCTGTTACAATGTAGTCTTTCTTAATGCATACATCTTTTTCGTATGGTTTATAATCTTCATCATAACAATGATGTGCTTTTCTTCCACTCTTAACGTCTTCATATTTATGAATTGTATGCCCATCCATTCCAACAATATTGACTTCGCTTGCGCCCATTAAATGAGCAATCATTATAGCAAGATTACCAGCAGTCCTGAAAAATCCAAAAATCTTTCCATTCTTATAACCTAAAGGAACTCCCGGTTTCATATCTGTAAAATTAATTATAGTATAATCTCTTGATCCAATAACTTCTCTCACAGTTTTCAAATGAATCCCTGCTCCCAATAAAAGATGTGACATTTTAGTTGTGTTATGTCCAAAAGTTCTAAATCGTTTTGTATTTGTCCACAAATGATATTGCGGGGTAAAATATTCTGTTATATTATTTATCCCAATTACAAAGGGATCTTCTCTAGTTAAAAATTTTTTGATGTTTTTTTTCTCATCTCTCACACTTGATCCAGCACAAACAATTAGTGCTTTTTTTCCTTTTTTAATATTGATCAAGTCTTTTATTGTTTTCATCATTTTCTCCCAGTGTTAATGCCATTTTATACATCTTAACATCTTCATTATTCATATCTTTGATGTGTGTTTTAATCTTTTTAGATACTGTTTTTTTATTTTTTCTATTATCTCTTTTCCTTATATTATTTCTTTTAATAAACTTGATACCTGAAAATTTTTCAAATTTATTTAAAGTTTCATTGAACTTTTCTTTAAACCCTATAAAGTCAAAATTTTCTAAACTTCCAAGTTGTTTGCTTATCATATTTCTACATATTTCAAGAGAAGCATAATCAGCTAGCGATATATCATTAGGAACTCCTTCTGGTTTATTACTATAATAATATTGAGATATTACCCTTTCAACAGGATTTCTTAATAAAGTAATCAAAGGTCTATTTAAATATTTATATTTAGAATAATGAAAATGCCCATATATAAGATCATAGGATTCAAAAATATTTCTATCTGTGTATTCTCCTCTCCAATATTTTTCGGTGTCTCTAGCATGATTATATAATCTAGATAGATAATATGCAAAACTAGAACCAGCAGTCTTCGGCACATGAACAAATATAAGTTTCTTCATCTCTTTCTCCTTATTATCTCACAAGGAATTACATCCAAACCCAAAAATAAAGCAATAGAGACTCTATGATGTCCTTCATATATTTCAAAACCTTCGTTATAATTATTTACAACTAATGGCATTTCAAGTGCGAATAGATTTTCTATAAACCCTTCTTTTTTTATATTCTCAAACACACCAACAAATTTCTTTATTTTTGTTTTAATCCATTTATTATTTCGACCATACATTCTCTGAAGTTTCCAATATGCTTCTTCATGACCCCTTAGAAATCTATAATGTGGAGAATATAACATATTTAACTCTTCCCCTTTTGGTCCATTATGTAATGATTTCCACATATGAAATCTCTCTGGATTATATTGTGCTTTCAATTTTTCTGGTTCTATCATTTGAAAGTAATATTTTTTTGTATCAACTGTTCTTACTAATTGTCTAAAGTTCATTTAAATCTCCAGTTATCTTTTATAATTCATAAAAGATTTGTAAGTATATATATGTGGCATAGCTGTCATTTTTATTGGGTATTTCCATAAAGTATAAGCAAAACTTACAATATCTCTGTAACTATGCTTATCAACTTCATTATACCATAACTCCATAAATTTTCTTGTTTTTTTAGTATTTCTTTTTAACATTATACCAGGAGAATATAACATAGAATCTGATGGGAAACCATCACTTTTATATTGATTAAATTGTTTAGTTAGAATTACTTCTCTATCTAAATTTAACTTTATACATAAATCAATTTCTTTTTTATAAGAACATTTTCTTTTCTTCCTAGACATTACAGCAATGTTTTTCTTCAAATATTTTTTAACCATAGAATCTAAATCTGTATTAATTGTAAATCTTGCATCCAGATATAAACAAACATCGTAATTAAAAAATCTATGATTTGCTATTTTAATTTCCCTTGATTTTTTTCTTACATTTTTAAATCCTTTTACATTTATTATTTCCCAATTTTTACTTGATATATTTTGATCAGTGAAACATTTTAAACTCCATCCTTTGTTAAAATACTTGGGTTCATTCAGTTTATATTTTTTGCCTAATAAAACTGTATATATAACTTTTTTCATAACAGTTTCCCAAATGGGTTCTCTTTTTGCCCTTCAACAAAATTCCATCGGAATATTTTAATTTTTCCTTTAATCTTTTTTAAAAACTTATTGTGTTTTTTTATTCCAACTTTTTCAATTTTACTGTAATGCCATGAAACAAATAACTTATTTATATACTCAAGAGTTCCATCGCTTAACATTTTTTCAAGAATGTTATACTCAGCTCCTTCAATATTCATTTTGCAAATAATATATTGTTTCTTATCAAAATTTTTCCTAACCCATTCAGAAAAGTCTATACACTCTACAGAAACAGGATTACTTTTATCAATTTTTTTCTTTTTAGACTTACGTAATGTGCTAGCTGCTGTCCTATCTTTTGTCCCTATGTAAAGTGAAACTACTCCATTATTTACCCAAACTGCTTTATTTATAAATGTAAAATTCTGTTTTTTACTTAACTTTGTCAACTCATTTTTATGACTTGGATGGCACTCAAATGCATAGATATCATAATCATTATGATGTTTTTTAAATTCTACTACTGAATCTCCAGTCCATGCACCACAATCAATATAAATCTTTCTCATAATTAATCCCCTATTTTAAACAAATATCTCTTACCACCTCGTTTAGATCTATCAATAAAAACAACTTTCTTCCCACCAAGTCTTTCTAAATATTTTTGAATATCATCTTTTGACTTTAAACTTTTGACTTTATACATACCTGAACTATTTGCTCCAGCAGTTTGAAAGAACATTTCTTTAGAGTGCTTAATTAAATTAGATACAATCTTATCAACATTTTTTCCAAATTGTTTTTCTAACCACATATGAACATTCATACATATTACTAAATCAACATCCTGAAATTTAGTACCAGGATTAACTCCTGTATTTAATGTAAGTTCGTCTAAACCAAAAATCCCTTTAACTGTTCTTAAAAAAGATAACATAACAGGATCAGCTTCATAACCAAAAACTTTTTGCACTTTATACATTCTCATGAGATTGAATGGATAATAACCAGCAGCACACCCAACATCTATAACCGATTCAATTGGATACTTTATATTTTTAACTATGTTCTGAAACTCATAATTGATATCCTTATGATATAAATTGTCCTTATAATAAGGAATGTTTATCGGATGATATGTTTTTCCTTTATGTTTAGCAGAACCGTCGTGATATACTTTACCTAAGCGAGATAGTATATCTTTTTTTGAAATCTTAACTTGCTTCATTATTTTTTTATTTATCTTCGCTATTTGACTTTTGATTGTAGAAAAAGCTTTATCATCATCTTTATAGATTCCATTAATGCCTCGTACAAATTCACGGTTAATATTATCCGTTGACGCCCAATAAAAATCTATCAATTTTAGTCTTAATTCTTCCTCACAAAAAAGAAGATTCCCTGGATTAATATCCTTATGTATAATTTTTCTCTTTTTCAAAATATTTTGAATCTCATCAAGTTGTTTAAAAACTTCAGATAAAGAGCAAGAAAATAATAATCTTCTAATATTTTTCTCAGATATTCTTTTTGTATTTCCCAAACTAAAATCGTATCGTTTCATAGTATAAGATGTCTTTTTACTTTCAATAATTTCAGGTCCGTAAAGATTTCCCTTAGAAAATTTATTTAAACAATACATCTCATTTTTAACTGATGATAATTTATTTTTTTCAAGATCTAATAAATAATTTTTTTCAACTATATCTTTTTTAAAACTTAAATTAGATTGATGGGTTTTGATTTTATACTCTTTATATCTCATTGCTTAAATCCTTATCTCGTTTTATTCCTACAAATCTTATATCTTTTTCTACATCTTTTAGACTAAAAATACTAAATGTTTCTGTAGGATTTAAAACATCAGAAAAATCTTTTACTGTTAGATTTTTATAATATCTAGCCCATTCATCATTATTTATTTGTGTTGTTCCAGAAGCCCAAGCAGTTCTTCTTAACGTTCCATGTTCTTTATGACCAGAACTACCACAACAAAACATCAAACCCAATGGTCTAAGTAAATCAACCATTTTCTTTAACGTAAATTTAAAATACATATCATGTTCAAAAGAATTTGTAGATAAAACCACATCAAAAAGTTCATCAGACTCAAATTCATGAGCAATAGAAACAACATCAACATTTGAACCCTCAATAATATCCAACCCTACGTAATCACAATTTTCAAATAATCCTTTATTGTTTCCATTTACATCTAAAGAACCAATATCTAAAACTCTTTTATTTTTAAAATATTTCGGATATGATTTCTTAACTCTTTTACACCATTCTATTTGTGTTTTGTGCGCCATCTTATTTATCCCCTTTATTTTTCCATAATAAATGTTTGCCTAAACTCATTTTTCTTACAATTGAAATTCCATAATAGAAAGGCAAAGTAGCAATTTCACATTCTTTATTAAAATTATTTCTTATATATTCCGCAGTTTTATAAGAGTCCCAACAATAACCAGGTTGAGCAAATTCTTTACTTGGGGGATAACTATCATGTAAAAGAATAATACCATTATTATTAACTAAAGGAAAAACTAATTTAAAATCATTTAAACTACCTTTATGAGTATGATCTGCATCAATAAAAACTAAATCAAATTTTATCTTTGGATTATGATTTTTAAAAAACTCATCAGTCTTCATATGCTTCCATACTAGATTCTTATTTTGTTTAATACGTTTATAAGAATTTTTAATATCAACTGCATACGCTTCATTTGATAATGGAGCAACAACATTAAAACAATTACCCTGTCTAATTCCAAGTTCTAAATATCTTTTTAGAAAATCAGCTTTATTTAATCCAATCGCAATTTCTTTAACTATTTTAATATGATCTCTTCCACTAAAAGGCATTTTCATCTTTTCTCCTCTTCATACTTTTTAATATATAGTTCAACTCTTCTTTTCCATGCCTCACCCATTTCTGAATTTAGAGGATTAACTCTGCTTGCATGTCTATGAGTGCCAAACAATTTACCCTTATAATGCCACTCGCTCATATGTTTAGGGTTTTTTCGGAAACATAATTCCATATGTTGTACATCTTCAAAAGGTAATTTCATTTTTTTAGATTTCATAACTATAGCTTTCATTGAATTAAAAGTAAACCCAGATTTTTTAAATAAAAAAGGAATATTCCATCCTGTATCACAGCTAATAGATTTTCCAAATGGCATTCCAAAATAATCAGATTCTTCTTCAGTTAATTTATACTTACTAATATGTCTTTCATTTTTTGTAAGTTTAGGTAAAAAATCTAACTTAACTTTTTCCAAAATATGAGATCTAAAAGCAAATAAATAAACTGAAGGGAAATTTCTATATTTTCTTAACCAAGTTCCAAATTCCCCACCAAAACAATCATATTTATTCAGCTCATCAATTATTACTTTATCCCAGTTTTTATATAAAATTGCTATATCCGCATCAATAAATATAACATATTCGCTTTCTATATAATCTTGAGCTAAATTTAAAGCTTCACCATGATTCATAGAAACATGTTTCATATTTTTAGATTTACCTACCACCTTATACCCACTCGGCATTCTATCACAACCAACTGAATTAACGCATTTCCAATTTATTTTATTCTCACTACTAAGAAATTCTTCACTTGTATATTTTAAGAACTCAGCATAGTCAGCAGAATTTGGTCCCAAGAATGTGAATAAATCTATTTTCACGTTTTATTTTCTCCCTTTTTTATTTTGTTTAGCATGCCTTAATTTTAATTTTTCTTTTATAATTGATTGTTTTTGTTTTTCCCACCAACCATCATCATAATTCTTTTTATATTGATGCAGTTTTCCATTCATTTTTTTTGCCATTAAATATGCTTCTTCAAGAAGTTCAATTATCTCATCTTTAACTTTAAATTCTAGAGTTTCATCATCATTTAAAATATCATATATTTCTCTATGAACCTCACAAATAGTCCTAAAGTTAGCAACTCGTTTGTTCTTTTTAAGACTACTCATTTATTTCTTAATCTCCCATGTTATAAATCTAGCTTTTTTACGATACCCACCACCCTTTTTATATCTTGATTTATTAATCCATCTTCTACCAATATCACTTAGGATAACATGTTTCTTTGGATATACACGTATTGATCTTCCAGCAGTCGCTGATCCTCTGGTTGGCATTTTGATTCCAAACTTATCCCCTCTCAATTGAGCTTCTGGATTTACCTTTATATTCAAATTTCCACCAACAGCTGAATACATTTTTTTATGTATTATACTGGGTGAAAGAGCACAAGTTTTATATCTATATCTATATGCTCTAAGAATAAGTTGAAGGAGATTTTCATTCTTTTCAAAAAAAGCTAAGAGGCGTGGAACAGAAACTTTTTTTACAAGTTCCCAATCATCTTCTAAATGAAAAATATATTCAGTTTCAGCATTAGACCATAACCAATTAACTGCTGCTGTAAAATTTGCCACTTTTGGAAGATTATAATTAACCTCTTTAAAATATTTTCTTGCAACTCTGATAACTTCTTTCCTTTTAATCCCCGAAGGCAACGGATCAATATTAATAAACAAACGACAATTCTTTAAAGTTATACCTATAAGATTTTTAGAAAAAGAACTAAGAGTTCTGTTCAGTATCTCAGGTCTTGCCATAGCTGTAGTTGTAAAATCCATTATTAAAGGCATTTTAATTGACTCCATTTTTAATATATAAATCAATTCTATCTTTCCATGCTTTTCCCCATGTGCCATTCAAAGGATGAACTCTGCTTGCTTGTTTATGTGTAGTAAACACTTTTCCATTGTAGTGCCACTCATACATATGTCCTGGTTTCTGCATACATAATTTTCTATGCTTTTCATCTTTAAAAGATAGTTGTGCTTTTTTAGACTTCATCATAACCATCGGCATAGATTTAGATTTAAAACCAGCACCTTTTACGATCAATGGAAGTTTCCACCCTGTATCACATTTAATAATGCTTCCTGGTTTCATACCAAATAATTTTGCTTCGCTCTTATTTATTTTGTATCTGACAGGAGCATCTACTCCTGGTTTAACTTTTGGTCTAAAATCCAACTGTGCTTTATCTAAAATATAAGATCTAAATGCAAACAAATAAACAGTTGGAAAATTTCTATACTTTTTTGAATGTGAATAACTTACTCCAAAACAATCATTAGTATTTAATTCATTTATAATTACATCGTCCCAATCCTTATAAACAATTGCCATATCAGCATCAATAAATATAACGTAATCAGACTCAATATATTTCAGAGCAAGATTTATAGCTGTACCATGATTTAAAGAGTTATGCCCTGTGTCAGGAGCTTTAGCAACACACTTATAACCTTTAGGAAGTTTCTTAGCACCCACTGATTCAATACATTTCCAGTTAATATTATGTTTTTTACTTAAAAAGATTTGGCAAGTGTGTTTTAAATAATCCGCATAGTCAGCAGAGTTCGGTCCTATAAAAGTTATGAAATCAATATTCATACTACCTCTTTTTTATAAACGCAATTTTATCATAAATTTCAACGCTTTCTATATTTTTACTAATGAATAGTTTATCATAATCATTCAAAATTTTACTGTCAAAAATACCTGTCTTCAAAAAATTATTCAAAATATTTAATGTTTTATCACTCTGACATTCAAATCTTGTGCTATGCTTTCGTCGACATTTCAAATCTTCAATAACATAATATCCACCTGGTTTAACATATTCAAATGTCTTCGCAAATGTATATTGTTGATCTTCTGCAACATGTGAAGCATCATCTATTATCAAATCAAATTCTCCATGCTTCTCAAAAATTGGTAAAACTTTATCCATATCAATTTGATCTGCACTCACAAATTCAAATCTACCACTTTTAACATGCTTATGAATCAATTTATCTTTTGGTAATTTTTTCATTATATCAACAGTCACTAAATTTGCTTTAGTAAAATAATCCATCCACATCTTAACAGAGTTTCCTTTGCCAAAACCAAACTCCAACATATTGAATTTTCTATATCTGCCTTTCACAAAATACATATGATATTTCTTTGTGTATCTATGTTTTCTGTCAGACTTATCACATCCATACACATTTGAAAGTTTCGTAAGTGCATCAGCCATTCAATTTCTCCTTAATTTTTGCCCTTGCCGCTCCAACTATTTGCTTCCTTCCATGCTCCTGCAAATGTTTTATAAATATATTTTTCTCTTTTCTAATAACAGCATTTGATTTAATTCTATTATAGTATCTCTCACTCACAAACGCTATCCTATAACCATTGAAATTGGAAAACTTCGGAGAAAGTCCAATTTTAATTCTATAGTTATTCTCTTTCATCAGTCTTAAAACAATTGCTGAAATGAATACTTGATCCACCCACCATCGTAATGTTGTTCTATGATGAGTTTTATGAGCTGGTCTTCCTCTTTCTAATGTCTTCCATATTCTATCATACTCAGGAATTTTTTTATGACCTCCATTAAGAATAGTCTTATTTGCCATCTCAAATAATCCCTTTGCACTATGTTTAAAAAAGAAACCTCCACCACAACCATAAGATCTAAAGGTTCTTCTCTTCACTTCCTTTGGTCTAACAATAACACATAAATCAAAATCATAATTATAGATGTGAGAAAAATCATTCACAAAGAATATATCCCAATCTATTAAAAGAAAACCTTTATATTTTTTATCCACATCTATCTTTAATTCTCTAAGGACATATACCATTTTCATATACTGCATTTTCGTGTCCCAATCTTTTTTATTAACTACTCTATGATCAATATTATGCTTATCTAATATTTTCAATTGTTTAGCAGTCATATCTGGATGGTATAAAATAATATCATGATCTCTAACAATTTTCCTTGTCTGAAGAAATAATTTACCACAATCAAAATAGTTTGAATCGCATAGAGTTATTATTTTAAACATTGTAATATCCTCTTATATGATTTCTCTATGCTATAGTTTTCAATTGCTATCTCTCTACATCGTTTTGGATCCCGATGTTTTAATAAATATTCAGCACTTTTTATAATATCTTTCTTATTACAAAGTTTACAATTTCCTCTATGAAAATAAAAACCATTTCTGGGTGCCTTCAGATTATAAACAACAGGCAAACCACACATAGTCATTTCCATAAATGACTGTGGAAATCCTTCTACTTTTAATTCTGTAAACAAAATTCCAACTTTTGCTCTTGAAATATTATCCCTTACAGCATCCTGTCCTAAAAATTTTGTATAAACAACTTTATGTTTTGTTTTTACTTTATGTTTATGTCTATCACCACCTATCCATAGTATTTTTCTTTTCCCTTTCACAGCATTCAATTTATTAAGAAAAAATACTTCATTCTTATCACCTCTAGTTCCCATTAACAAATAATCAAACTCTTTATGATTATGAATAGGTTTCCAGTATTCAGGATCCTTTCCTTTAAACCACAACTTAAACTTTGAACTTTTAATTCTACCTGTAGTATCAACAAGATTAATATCAGCATGTCTGCTATTTGTATTTCTCGCATTACATGGATAATATACTTTCTTATTTTTGATTTTAGACAGTACTTGTTTATCTTTCTTTGGGCCAGTTTTAACAGACCAGACAACAGCATCAGGATATTTTGATATAAACTTTATAATATTTTTTGGTTCTACTATACTATGTTCCCAAGATTCTTTTACCTTCTGTGGTGTAACATAAACTATGTGTCCAAATTTTCTAGCATACTCTCTATAACCACAAGTTGATCCTCCGTCAATCATCCTTTGATGCTTCCATATAGATTTATTTGAAATCTCTCCGTATAAAATTATTAACATATTAAATATACTCCCTATTTAACTGTCCTTTCATATTTTCTAATATCATCATAATTGACTTTTATATCTTTATGTTTTCCTTTCCTATATGAAAAAGCTCTATCTGCATTGATCCCATCAAAATATCTAAGAGTATCTTTTTTAGCAGATGATATATTTTCAATGATTTTTTTATCGTTTCGTAATTTGCAAAACACGAAAATATCAGTCATAGCTTCTTTTGGATTTGTAACTAAAGTTTCAAAGGAAATAATAAATGTTTTTCTCCTAACCTCATCTATTTCTTCTATTTGTTCCAGGAGTTTTGGATAAACTTTTTCATATAATTTTATAGCTTTCTTTACCGATCTCGCAGGAGATCTATTCATTTTTACATTTGAGATTGCAACATCAACAGGGTGTCTTATTATATGAACTATTCTTGCTTCGTCTCCAAAAATCTTAATCCATTTTTTACAATAAGAAAGTATACCAACATCTCCATAGAACGGAACCTTTTCTCCCCAATTATTATCTAGTTTACATTTTTGAGAAAATCTATTAGCATATTCTAAAACTTTCTTTTTATTCTTTCCATATTTTAGTAATTTCTTTTCATGTATCATAGAAACTACATCAGGGTGTAAACCAATAAGTCTTCTGAGTAATGTAGTTCCGCTCCTTTGATACCCAACAATTAGAATTTTCATATTGTCCCCATGTAACAATATGAAAACTGAGTTAAAACTAATTCTAATGGACTAAATATTCTTCGTTTCATATATAATTTTAATCGAGGATGTAAGGGCGTACCCAACCAAAATTCAACAACGAATCCAATATCAATACATCTTCCGCCACACTCTTTAATCGTTCCGGAATATATACGACCAAGCTCTCCTGCAGCTACTAACCAAAGATCATATTTTTTTGCAGTTTTCTTTATAATATCAATTACACTATCGAATGAATTTCTATATTGATTTTCATAATGCCCAACAACCTTTATAATATCAACGTTATACTTATTTAAAACTTTTTTAACTTCAGGTTTAGCAGTAATAATACAAATCTTTCGACCATCCATTATACTAAGTAAATTTTTTTGATTTTCCATTTTAAGAATCATCAAATAATTAGATTCAGGATTACAATAATTTTCATTATCAAATTCACTTCTATGATAAAGATCTTTCCACATCCTCATTCTTTCTTCTGTTTGTATAGTCATTCCTTTACTTGGGCTTCTCATACGGGGCCAAAAGTTCCCGTCGAAGTAAACCTGTGGTGAATCAATAAAATCAGCTTTCCTAGCAAAGTATCCCCACAATTCAAATATCTCATTAAGTTTTTCAGAAGGTAACCCTTCTCTTTTTATAATAATTCCTAATTGTTTACAATCATTAAATAAAATAGCATGAAGAAATTTTATTCCCCCATCTCCAAAACGTATATGCGAAAAGGGCTTCTTGTTAACTATACAATATTCAAGTTTATTTAATATTTCGCCCACTTTATGAATCACGAGATTTTCTCCATGAATAAATCAATCATAATTTGCATATTTTTTTTACGATTCCCTATCTCTAATATTTTTTCTCTTCCAGTTTTTCCTAATCTCTTTCGACACTCAGAGTGTTTATATAAGTGTTCAACATCATTCATAAAACTTTGCAAATCATTATCTGAAAGGATTCCTGTTTCACCATCAATTATATAGTCTTGAACACCAGACAGATTCGCTTTAGTCGCAACAACAGGGCACTCAGTCATCATAGCTTCAGCAGGAGGGAGATGTAATCCTTCTGACATTGTTGGAGCCATCCAGATATCAACACCATTATAAAAAATATTTTTCTTCTCTATAGATGGACTTCTAACATAGTTATCAAGAAGTTGTCTTCTTGGATCCTTCTCTGAACCAAACAACCAAAGTTGAACACCTTTGTGTCTAGTCTTCATAAATCTAGCAGTTTCAAATAACCATGCAGTTCTTTTTCTTTGACCATGAACTCCTTCTCTATAAAGTCCTCCAAGTATTATTCCGCCCTTTGAATTCCTTATGTGTTTTGGATATATTTCTTTAAGATCATAACCAGGTCTGATTATATAAGATTCAAAACCATATGATTTTAATTTATCTTGAAGACAAATACTATTGACTAATTTCAATGTTGGTGCTTTCAAAATACTTTTAACTATTTGATCATCAGGCATCTGCCAATGTTCCCAAGCACGAATCCAATGGGTCTTATGACCACAACGACCTGGTGCTCTAACCGTTGGACCGACAGACTTATATCCAGTAGCAATAATAAAATCAGCATCAGGAATGTTTTTATTATCATTCATAGAAACTATAATATGTCTAGCTTTTAATGGAGTCCAAGTATGTTGATTTCTCATACTATCTACAAAAAATATATCATGCCCCATATCAACTAAGGTGTTAGCTGATTTTATTAAAGTGGATGACCCTCCGTTGTTCCCCAGTCCCACCTTTCTTAGATCGAAAATTATCCTCATAAGTTTTAATTCCCTCATTTAAATTTTTGCATCTTATGATCGGTGTTCTCAATGGATTCAAAAGATGAATACCATCATCTGAAAGGTTTTCATCTAAACTGATTAAAGGTTTTTTGAGAAGTACAGCCAAACGTGATATTTCAAATTCCATATTACCAATAACATATTCACATGTTTTTAATGACTCAATAACAATACCAAGATCAACTTTTTCGAATAAATCAGTTGCATCTATTTTTCCCCATTCTTCCATACAAACAGATCCTACTGCTTCATTATCAATAATAATATCATCTTCTCTAATAATTTCATTAACCAAATGATAAGTTTTTTGTATTGCCTGAAAATCATAACTCATCTTATCCCTTGGAAACTGCCATCGAATTTCTCTTCTCCATCCATGTATTAAAGGATAAAAATGATCTACAACATTAAATCTTCTATTATATTTCTTATAAAAATATCTCTTAAGTATATCATAATGTTCAGTTTTATATTCGCCTAAACCAAACTCGTGTTGAACAAACATATCCTCATTCTTAATCCTTAAAGGAATTAAAATATCAGCATACTTCCCATAAAGATCAAACCTCTTTTTTCTTGTAAGAACTATTATTTTAATATCTGGATTATGTTTTTTTAGATAAACTGCATACGGCGCAAATCTATAAAACTCCCATGATAGTTCTCCTAAAAAAGGTCCAAAGAGAAATGCTTTAGGTTTTTTTCGCTTCAAGCTCTTCAATCCTTTTTTGTAGTTTTGTAATTTCAAGAACAGCTCCGCCTAATAGATTAATCACAGCTGTTAAATCAATTGCTCCTCCGTAAGCTCCTGCATAACTATGTTCAAGTAATTGTCTTTGAACAGCTTCGATTTTTTTTGCATTTGCAATCATCCATTCATTTGTGTGTCTTTGCATTTTTTTGTTTCTCCTTTTTCTTATACAACAAAAATTTCATTTTCTTATGCATCTCACCAGGATCTATATTATAACTCCGATTATCAATAAATGTTATTGGAGAATTTTTAACATTATAAGTTCTCGTATGAAGACTTTTTTGACAACCAAATTCCAAAACATCCACTTTATAGAGGAGTGATATATTTGGGATAGCACTTTGGGAACCAAAGGTGAAAAAAGAATTTTCTAGAATAACTAATAATAATCCAACCAGTGATGCTCCTTCTTCAAGTTTAATATCATTCATATCCAAAAATCTATGTTTCAGATCGGGTAAGTATTCTCCTTTCTTACCACAAATAATAAAATGAAAATCTTTTAAAAGCTGTTTATCTCTTGAAATTTTTTCATAAAACTTTGGCCAGTGTTTCCAATTCCTTTTAAAACCTTTTCTAAAACGAGGGGCAAACACAACCAAAGGTTTATCATTCGGAAGATAGCTTTTAACTAAATTATAATTCATTTTCCTTGGTGCAAATTTATATAACATTTGATTTTGTTTAAACTGATTTTTAAGTTGGAAGTGAGGTTTTTTGACATTCGGATATACATGTTTAATAATATTATATCTATTCTTATATTTATTCTTAAACTGATTAACCAAGTCTTCATAACCTGGTAATTTCAACCCCCTCAATCTAAAACATTCTGGGGTTTTATTTTCATAATCTCCAGGTATTCTTAGCGGAACTAAGATGTCAGCATACTTTCCATATAGATCAAACCTTTCTTCTCTCGTCAATATTATATAAGTAACATCTTTATCTTTGTATATATTTTTAAACTTTGGTAGCATGGGAGCAAACCTACCACACTCCCAATAAAATTCTCCTACAAATGGCCCCATTAAAATTGCATTTTGTTTTTTGGTCATATCTACCAACGACTATATTTAGTTTCTGTTGAAATCTTTTTATAAAATGTATCAAAATCAAATGAAGAAATTCTATTTTCATTCTCCTCAAATTTTATCACTTTACTTTTATCATCCACATTTCTATTTCTAGTTAATCGGTTACAAACTGATCCAGCCATTGGGCCACAATGAAAACCAAGTTTAGTATTCAATCCCATAATATATGGTTTACCACCGCTCGCTCTTGACATCAGCTGCCAATAAAGCTGATCATGTTTTTTATCTTGACCGACCAACCTTTTTAAATCTAAAAACCCAACATCTCTAAAAAAGTTTGGTCTAATCGCCCAAAGTCCTGACCCACCAAGGGATCCTATCCTACCACTCAAATTTTTTCCAATTTCATAAACTTTAGCATCTAAATTTTTAATTCCACCTGGTCGTTGACCAATAACTTTAACATTCTTCATATTATGTTTGATAACATAATTCCATGCCATAAGTAATTTTTGATCCCAACCAGGTGTAACAATTATATCATTATCAATCATTACAAGATAATTATATTTATCTTTATTCGGATCTTGTTCATGCTGCTGTCCAAAGAAATTACATGTGGATGCTTTACTAAAAGCTCTGAATGTAGATTGTTCTGTTGTAAATGTTATCTGAGATATCTGTCCGCTGTTATATAAATTATAAAAATATAAGAAATGATCTTTGAGTAAATGACTGCTTTCATTATCATAAATATATATCTGATGTTCTAATTTTGAATGTCTTTTTATTGCCGTAATACACTTTTGAGTTATAGCTATTCTATTTCGAACGCTTATAAATATCTTAATCATTTTATCGAGTCCTCAAATTTATCAATAACAGTTTTCAATTTATCATCCGTTTGAATTAACTCATCATAACATGGACTATAACCATCTGATGTTGCTTGTGAACAGGGAGTATGCCCATGAATAAAGCAAGGACCACAATGTCTTTCAGCATTAACCCAACTTGCTTTTGGGTATGTCTTCAATCTTATCTCACCAGGAAAAGGACCATAGATTCCAAAACAAGGGACATCTAATGAAGCAGCTATATGACCAAGAGCTGAATCAGTTCCTAAGGTTCCCTTTGCTAAACTAGTTAAAGCAATAGTATAATCAATAGATTTTGAATACTCACAAAAATTAAAAGTCATCTCCTGATTCTTTAACAACTTAATAAAATCATCAATATTTTCAGTCTGTCTCGGATTGTCTGTTAGTAAGACTGGGTATCCTCTCGTATTAAGCTCATCAATTATTTTGACCCAAAACTCATGCCTTGGAGTTCGAATGGGGGAGCTAGCTCTTAATTGCATTACAATATATGATCCTTTTTCTAGCCCCCATTCTTTTATAATTCCCTCACACTCTTCTATTAAATCTTCTTTAGCAGTTTGAATTGGTATCAATAAGTCATCAGGTAAGTCCAATCCCATCCATCTTGAAAATAAATTATAAGCATTGTCAGTTTCAGCTGCTTTGCACCTTTCGATAACACCTTCAAATAACATATGATAAGTTGCTTTCTGTAATACGTTTAATGTGAATGGAAGATCACAAATTTCATCAACACAATCCCAATTCTCAACCATCGGCTGATATTGCGGACCACATGCAAATTGAATTTTACATGTGGGATATAATTTCTTGAGATATCTCAAGTTAGGTTGGATAAATAAAAGGTCACCAATGCCTCCAGTTCTGAATACCAGGATAGTATCGCCTTCGACATCTTGACCAATATAAGGTCTATAAATATTTTTAAACTTCATGCCAGTTGCTTTTAGAAGTCTCTTACCTTTCTTACTATTATCTGAATGACTTGCATATTGAAGTTGTTGAAATACTCCAAGCCCCATGACATACTTTGTTTTCTTTTTTAACTCTTGTTCTTTAAACCAATTTTGTACGAACTTCACATTATGAACGCACTGAGCTATAATAATATTTGGTGGGGATTCCCTTAACTTTTCAATTTCCTCAACATGTTTAACATTATCTTTGCCGAGTCCCATATTCCATAATGAATAACCTGAAACTTTCTTAAATTCACGTTTTCCTACATCATCACTCCACATTCCTTGCTTGGTTTGTAGATATTCCATATTCTCTTCCTTTCTTTCATTCTCTTATCTCGCTGCCAGTCTAGCCGCTTGTTTCATACTTATGTGCTTACCCGCCATCTTATACTTAAGGCGTAACACTTTAGCTTTTTTTACTAATTGTGAAGCAGCTTTGGATCCTATCGCCATCTCGTCCACCATCTCGCCTTTGATAGCTGCTAATAGACTAGAGGCATCTTGATTCGGAACAGTATTAATTTTATTTTGTTTCTTCTGTGGTGTCATTTCTTTTGCTGGTTCTTCTTCTGGAAGGTTATTAGGAGATGCTCCTTCAAAGTCTCCAGGATATTCTTCACCTTGAATTGCATCACACTCTTTCATATCGCTTTCAATTTCGTCAGAATCAATATCTACAACTGGATTAATTCTAAATTTTCTTGGATGATCATAAGGACGACCATTAAGAGACATAGATACAAGCGATCCCATATTTTCTTCTAACTTTTTTCTGTGGTGTGGGACTCCACACATATCAAGGAGGTAATCAACATGCCTTTCAGCATCTTTTACTTTCGTATAATCCTCAAACCCTTCAATTAACTTAGTACCTTTATTCATTCTACTCATAATTGACTCCTCTTTGAAAGGAACTTTGAGAGGTCCATGAGTCTGACCTCTCATCATTCCTCTACTTTGTCTTGATCCACCTGGACGCATCATTTGCGAACAGATCACCAACACGTCTCAGGTGGACAACTTTTTTAGGCATCATTGAATTACCTTATTTTTTCTTCAGTTTTTGGTATCCAGCCACGCCACCAGCACCAGCAGCAGCACCACCAGCACCAGCTAGTGCAGTTCTACCCATTGCGGTATGAAAAGTTTTGCCGTATGCTTTTTTAGCTCCTGCACCAACAGCTACACCAGCGCCTTTAACTTTTCCAGCACCCTTTACTGCAGCACCTTTAACTTTTCCAGCACCAGCTACTGCAGCACCTTTAACTTTTCCAGCACCCTTTACAGCAGCACCTTTGACTTTTTCAGCACCCTTTACAGCAGCTTTAGCGCCTTTTGCAACATACTTCATTCCAAATCTTTCTTCTAGAAAAGTATTACATGCTTTCATTTCTGCTTCTGTAAGTCCAGTAACACCTTCGTATTTACCGCTGAGGATATCAACAATATCATCTGCGCTAGCTTCTTTTAGAAATCTTATAAACTCAAGTTTCAAATTAGAATCCATCTCGCTTTCATAAATGTAATATCCAGTAAATAATCTGTATCCTTCTAGTAAACTCATTTTTATCTATCCTCCTATTTTTCTTGCTTAGATTATATCTCCTGTCTAAGCATATTAACATCAGCTTGTAAACTGTGAAGTTTCTTTATTATTTTGTTCTTACAAATTGCAGGGTTCGCATCTTTTGAACACAACCCTGATTTAGATTTAATAGTCTTCATTTGTGCTTCTTTAGCTTTAACCTTATACCTAAGAACACATAGTTTTCTATCAGGTGCTCCCTTACATGCTTTAGCTGCCTTAGAGAAAAATCTCTTATATGCCATATTCCCAAGTTCAAAAACAAACAGAACATCAAATGCAACTCCGAGAGGACCCATAATTCCTTCATAAATTATATCTTCTTTCAGTTTATTTATTTTGCTATCAAGTCTTTTTCTACACAAAACTGGATTTCTAGCATTTATACAATCATTCTTCGAAATACGAAGTCTCTTTATTTTAATTATGTTCTTATTTCCTTGTGCCTTCTTCCTATATTTTGCCATACATATTTCTCTATCAGGTTTTCCCTTACATGCTTTAGCGGCTTTGGACATATACTTTTTATATAATGAGTGACCGCCAGCTGCTGCTAATGCAATTCCGCCAGCAACTGTTCCTGCTTTACCACCAGCTTTTCCTACTGCCTTCCACACATCCTTACTATAAGGCCTAACAGCACGTTTAGCAGCTTTAACATTTTCCTTGCTAGCATCAGGCATCAATTCTCTAAAACCTTTTTCAGCTGCTCTTTTCTTTTGAATTGATCTAATAACTCCACCTTTTGAAGGTCTATTACCTTTCTTTGAAATTGGTGGAGGAGTGACTTCTAAAATATATTTATTTAAAATCTCCGCTTCGTATTCAGTTATCTGTGGTAATTGATATTCTCCCTCAAGTATATCTAAAACATCACGAGTTTCTCCCTCTTTGATAAAATTAATCAACCATATTTTATCCTTAACGGAGATATCACTTTCAGCAACATATGTTGCAGTATATACTTTTAAAGTACTTAAGCTACTCATTTTATTTTTCTCCTCAAAATAGCAATTGTCTTCCTTATATATTTTCTACACTTGCCAGGATTATTAGTTTTAGTACATTTTTCCAACTTGCTTTTTAAACTACTCATTCTTGCTTTATATGCTTTATGTCTAGCCGCTGCCATACAAACATCTTTGTCTGGAGTCTTTTTACATGCTTTCTCTGCTACATCCATTGCTTTTTTACATCCATGATATGATATACCCAATATAGAAAGAGCAGTCGCAACAGCAGCACTTGCAATTTTTTTCTTCATAGATCCTTCGTATAAGTAATCAAGATAATCATCTACAATCATTTCATCCCCTTAACATCGGATATCGTTCTAATTAATAATCCGTTTGCCACAGCAGTTAAAGGATCCTTTGCTTTTCTAATTTCTGAAAGATCAAATGGAAGATCATACTCTGATATAACATCTTTAAATAATTCCACAAACCCATCAGGCATACTCGTTCCACCAGATACCACAATTGGAATTGATTCATCAACTTCAATATCAACTTTCTCATCAAATTCTTTGATAATCCGCTTAACTGTATAATCAATTAATGCTTTATGATAATAATATAATGCCTCTAAAACTCTTTTCGTCTTTTTGTTCTTAACAGAAACCTCACCTGACAACTTCATATATTTTTCTTTAATGCTTGTAACTCTATTTGGAACCATCCCTAATGCATCGCCAGTTTCTTTATCAATCCAATCTCCAGCTCTAGCTGTTGAAAATGACAATGCTTCAACGCCCTTATAAGATACAGCAACGTTCGCCATGCCTGCCCCAAAGCTAATACCAATACCACTAAATTTTTCTTGAGCACATTCAGAATATATAATTGCCATTGCTTCATTAACAGATGTATGATTGATTCCTAAACTCTTTAAAATTCTAGCAAATACATTTTCATGATATGTTATTGAACGTCCTTCATCTATTGCTTCGGCAGGAATTGAATAAGAACAATATACATCTCGTCCCTTTACTTTTCCAACCAACTCTTTGAGCATCAATGTCAAAACGTCAATAGCCGAAATCTCCCTTGGAGAAATAAGACCTTTTTCCATTGGTCTTGAAACTTTTTGACCAAAAATATTTGCATATTTAAAAGCATCTGAACCGATAATAAACAGCTCATTATCTTCACCTTCAACATAACTAATCTCACTCAATTCAGATATTTGGATATCATCTGAATCTAAAGGAAGAAAAACATTTCTAGTAATTTTAATATTCTTTGTATCAGATCTAGCACATACTAAGTGCATTGTTCCAACATCTAAACCAATACATAAAATATCACCTATAGCTTTTTTCGATTGTTCTTTCACAACTTCTTCTGACATTTTTATCCCCCATTCTTTACAATTGAAGATAATAAGTCTGCTGCTTCATCTGCGTCATCACTATCAGATTGTAATGTTTTTATCGTTGAACCTTTCATGGTCATTCCTTCAATATCAATCGCAGGTATAAATGTATCATCAAGTTCTTCTATCTTAGGTCCACCTTCTTTAGTAATTTGTTCTGAATTTGCGGTTGGTTTATTTTGTTTTTTCCCTAAAAAACTAATAATCAAACTTTCTAATTCATTAAATCTTGACTCTATACTATTTCCTTCGTTCCGTTTTCCATCATTTTTATCTCCCTTTTTCTTTTTAGGTTTTGTGCTTCCGGTTGGTAAAACTTCTTTCTTTCCTCTACCAGAAATAATTCTATAATTTTTTATTCCTTGTTTTCTCAAATACATAGTTACAAAATTAATATCAACGTTTGTAATATCAATTTCTGCCGGCGATCTAACTTTCTTAGTTCCTGGAATATCAACCATCATTCCTTTATCTTGTATTTTCAAAATTATCATTGTAGAAATCTCAAGTACTCTTCCATTTTTTCAATTTTCGAACCATTCTTTTTTACTTCTTGTATATAAAATGAACCATCTCCGTCCATATAAAATGTCTTTCTGTGTTCTCTCATATCCGGATCAACAACTACCTCAAATGAGTGACCAGGATTTGCAGTATGCATAATATAATCTATCATTTTAAATAATTGATTATCAGGATCTCTTAGCTTTATTACAAGCTCATCTAATTCTTTTCTTGTGATAGCCATTGTAAATACTCCTCAACCTTCTTCGGTCCTTTACCTTCTGGATAGTTCATTATTTTTCTCTCTGGATTTAAAACCTTTGAAAGTATTCTTTTTTGGTCTGGCATTAACATCAACTCAGTTACTCCAGCTTCACTAACCCACTTATACATCTGGTGTTCTTTAGAAAGTTTAACTTCTTGACTTGGGTCATCCATACTACACACGAAGACATGACAAGTTGATTTTCTCTTTCCATGATCAGCTATATATTCATATCTATCAACAAGTCTATCTGGGTTAATATCTAAACCTGTTTCCTCTTTTATTTCTCTCTTGGCACATTTTAAAATACTTTCCCCAATTGGTTTATCACATTTTCCTCTCGGAAACTCCCAGACATTTGGCCAGTGATCATCAGAAGCTCTTTTGATTAATAAAGCTAATTGTGTATTATTATCATCTCTTCTGACTATAACTCCGGAAGCAACATCCATATAGTTTACAACTTCATCCTCACTACCAATTATTGCTTCCTCCACTTTTTTCTTAGCACCAACACTAGCTTTTATAATACCAAGTCCTTCTGCGCCTCCACCAACTTCAACCTCTTCTCGATCACCTTTTCTTTTATCTCTAAAGGTAACTTTAGCAACCCCACCAAGACCTGTATCAATTTCTGTTTCATATAAATGCTTTAAGTATTCATCAATCATAATATTCTCCCTGCAACTTCTTTATAAACGTAAATCTCCAATACCATATCTTCCACAAGATCAACATATTCAACATGAATTGTAATGTCCCATCCATCATTAGATAACGTATAATGATCCCCATAATCTAACAACCCATTCACACTATTTATTATTATCAGTCTTCTATCTGCTATATGTTCAGGTAATTTAAATGTTATATCAGACGTTGATCCAGCTTCAGCTCTTGTAACAACATGATAATATCTAATTTTAAAATCATATTCAGTTTCAATCCCTTCAATTGCTGTTGAATCAATTACTACTTCAGTTGTATTTGTTCCATCTGGAACTATTACAGTTCCTAACCTGTCACAACGATTTCTAAATGTAGGAATGTTTATTGGATCATATATAGTATATGCAGAACCTGCTCTTATTTCCATTTCCATACTAGTAGCAAGATAATCTTGTGAAACAACAATATAAGTTGGCATCTCAAGCTCATATTTAATAGTAGCTCCCAATCTCCAATCTGCAAGTTTATCAGTTCCGCCATACCTCTGACTAACATCACTAAATCCTGTTAGTTTATAAATAGGTTTAATGTTTACAGGATAAACCATCTCATCTTGGGCAGTTGTTCTTATCAGTTTCTCATATGCTCCCATCCCATCCCAATCAATACCATAATTAGCTCCAGTAATATTATTTACATATCTATAGTTTATTAAGTCAGGAGGTAAGATAATAAACGAGGTAAAGAACTGTGGGTATATCCATCTTTCAAAACCAGCAAATACATTAAGAAATAACATTTTTAAATCACAATATTCGTAGAAACTATTTAACAACATCAATAGTTCAATATCTCCTTGTATTCTCATAAAAACCACAGTTATATAAACATTATTATCTTCATATATGGGATCGAATAAACGCTTACCAAGTCCTGGAGAAAGATTTGGAAATCTCCATGTTTGATGTCCTCCGGCAATTGCCTCAGCTAAATCAAACTCACCCGAAGGATTTAATATCATAGCGGGAAGCATTGGCTGATCTACTTCTCTTCCATATTGATCTTTTTTCGTAAGGTACTCAACAGCTTTATCATATGTAGCAACTACTCTATGTTCAAACCTTGGCCACAGATGACCTGCAAAATAATCTAATGAATCTTTGAAAAAATTAGCATACACGTTATGAATAAAAAAATACCAATCTCGTTGATCAGCATATTCAATTCCTTCTGGATTTTCTCCCATTATTATTCCTCATCATCCAACTTTATAATCTCATGAGTTGGAGCTCGCATCTCAAGACCTGCCTTTCCTGAAGTTATTTTTTCAAGATGATAATCATTTAACATATCTATTGCCTGAGATGTCGCTATTTGAAGTCCGCTTGTACGAACTATTTTTCTACTAAATTTTTTAACTATATTTTGTCGTTCAGTTAGAAGAAATATAAATTCGTTCATGTATGAATTTAAAGTAAAACCATAAATATTTAAACAATCATATAACTCTCTATCATTTATTTCAACTTTCGACAACACAATAGATTCGTTAATTAGAAATGAGATCTCATGATAATACTCAGGTTTTATACATTTAAATTGATTTAAAATATCTAATGTGCTTTTTCTATAATTATGAAGTTCAATAAATGTCTCACAGAACTTAGAGGACTCCAAGTTTTTAAACATATTAATTTTTGATCCTTCTCCAAATCCTCTAAGTCCTTGCTCTACACTAAATAATAAGAAGGTTGATTTCTTATTGTAGTAAATACCTATATCATAAAATCCTCTCAAGAAAGGCATACGTATATTGTAATTTCTATCAAATTGTTTTCCTAGTTTCAAACTCATTCGCTACTCCTTTAGAGTATCTCTCCCCAACCATCATCAACTGAAACGACTTCTTCTTTTACATTGGCCAGGATTTGATCTTTCTCCATTATCTCTGTTTCAATTTTCTTTAATAAATATTTATAATTTTTAGTTACTTGTGGATCATCTTCTGGATCCCATACATATAACGCTTTAATAATACTATCACCAAACTCATCTAATGGAAATGTAGTCATAAAATTAAACTTCACATCACCCATTTCCGTTATATGTTTCATAAATGATTCTTTATATTGATCAGGAACATCATCTAAAAAATATTTAACAACTCTTTCTAAATTACTACCTTTCACAACTGTAGATTCTTTTTTAACTTTAACTTTTTTATTACGCTGCTTAAAAAAGTTTAATATCTCATCTGTTATAGTATATGATTTCTTTAACTGTTTAATAACCAAATCGTCTTTAATATCTTTTCCTAACTTTTCAGCAACTTCCAACGGAACAATTTCATTTATAATTTGTTCTAAAGTAAAATTATTCTTGGATGGTAATCTTAGAGAATTTTGATCTATTGACCTATCATGTAGATCACAAATATATGGAACTTTATTAATAACTTTTTCAGACAGTTCAGAGATCATACTTGAGATATCATTCTCTGTTAACTCAGGACAATTATAATCCTTCAACCTTCTTTCGTATGTTGCGAAGACTAACAACTCTTTATAGTATTTATATCTCTGTAATATGATTGTATTTAATTTATCAGCAGTTATCCCGTCAATAAAACTAAATATAAATGGATCAATAAAACATCTTAATTGTAAATGAAAAAGAGCACAATTCTTTAATGCATTATTTTCTTTTCCTTCAAGTCTTCTTCTAACTCCTCTAACATATAAACTAAATAATAATAAATCATATGCCAACTCCAAGTTATCATCTGTAAACTCTTTTGCTTTATATTTAAATATTGGAGTTGTATGTGGTAATGGTACATTGTTATTTACATAATTTTGATGTGCTAATGAGAAATATAACTTTGAAAGATATAGTAATGACTTCATCTCTCGCTCACCAATACCAGGCAATGCTTTATGCTCCATCCCAAACAGATCAGATAACCTTGCGGAGAAAGCTTCCATTGGGGATGAAGTCAACGACTCATTATTTAAAATAGTTTCAAGTGTTGATAGATCATTTTCTAATATACCTTTCAGAAGCTTGCTATCAATCTCAGTTATATGAACATCTTCTGCCTTCTTTAATTCAGGAACTTCCATGCTATCAAGATTCATATCTAGAAAATTATCAAGTTCATTAATTGTTTGTTGTGTCTCAGCGGAACCCTTTATTACTTCCTCAGAAACAGGAGCTTCTACATCTTGGGCAGGAATCTTAGATACAATACCAGATGGTAATCCTTTAATTAAATTAGGTACTTCCAAGAATTGAGATGAGAATGATTGAGACAATAAATTTGAAACAACTGTAAAATAATCTTCATTAAATCTTTTCAACATACGAACAAAAGTTATGAACTCATATTTTAATGGCATTATAGCTCTGGTAAAATCACTTTCGTTTGAAATTATTTCAATCTTAACTAATGGTAGTCTTTTATTCTCATCCATAAAAATTGAAAATACTAATTGAACATTACGTTTGATAATTCTTTTAATTTGGACTGGTTTGTAACTTCCATTAGTTTTTAATGATGCTAATGCCTCATTTGATGTTTCAACAATATCTTCTGAATGGATAATACTTAATTGACAAGTCTTTGAAAAGTTATTTGAAATCATGAGGTTTAATTTGGGTTGATTGAAGTCTTTGAAATTAGATGTGCTTGTGGATAAAGATAGTCTTAAAAACCCATCAGTACCATATAACGCGTCCTTGTACGTGAATAGTGTTACATTCGACCAATGTAAATCTTGATCATTTGAATACATTTAGATCTCCTTTCTTTCTATTTCTCTAAGTTTAAAGTCTGTTCTAACTCCGGTTTTAAGCAACTGAAACTCTCGCTGCCCGAAGCAACGCGGAGGCAGAGTGAGAGGAGTTGGTTGATTACTTATTCCTTTATTTATTTTTCTTATTATTTTTTAGATTACTTATTTTAATAGTTGACTCTGTAATGAGTATAAACATTTGTCTTTAAATAATAATAGTGGGCACTATGATTACTATATATAATAGTGGGGTTAAAGGTTTAAATTTATTATATTTTCAACCTATTCCTTTTAAGAGCATTTCTAGTTCCTATCATACTTCTTAAATATTTCTCTGGTATTTTATAAAATTTACTTGACTCTTTATAAGCATGATCATATCCTTGTTTCTCATGAACCATTCTATCAAAAAATCTAATGGCACCATAGACTCTACCAATGTCTTCTCGAACCTGATATGTCTTCCTAATCTTGTTATTCAATTTTATTTCATTTGCTAATTTATTAAATAGAACTCTAAAAAGTTTTGGGTTTGATATATATAATTCACTAACAATAGTAAATACTTTCAACATGTCTTGAATGTTAGGATCTTTTTGTTTATTTAAAATCTTCTCATTGTAATCAGCGCTTCCTACCCAGTCAAATATATCATCCTTCTCTCCTTCAATATCAAATGATATACCATCAAACATTCCTTTTATTACCTTATTAGATTCACTCATTATAACCCTCCAATAGTTTAGTCATTTCAATTGCTATGTATTGCAGGAGTTTGTTAATATTTTTTATACCTTTCGACTGTATTTGACTCATAGCAATATTCTTTAAATTGACTAAGAGTTTATTTATTTCCATATCTAAATCTGCAACATTACCACTAGCAGCTGGAGCATTTCCACATGTTTCACCAGGACGTACAGGCGGATGAAACATTCCACAAGAGGGGCATTGTGGTAGCGAAGATACAACTTGACTTGGATGTGAACCAGTATTAGCAACAGCAGGTCTATTTTGCAATTCATTCAAAACCATTTGTTCTTTAGCATCTAGAACAGGAGGTTCCCCTGGTTGTCCTTGAGGCACAACAGTTTGTGGTTGTACTGGTTGTCCTTGAGGCATAACAGTTTGTGGTTGTTGAGGCACAACAGTTTGTGGTTGTACTTGTTGTGCTTGTTGAGCAGCTATCATTCTTGCTTGATCTTCCATCATTTTATTAAACATATCTTCAGGCGTCATCTCATTTCCCATCTTCAAAAACCTCCCTATTAACTTTATTTTAATTATGTTCCTGTGTATTAAAGTTTTATCTATATATATTAATGAATGATAGAAAGATTATTTGGCATTCTTCTATCGTTTATTAACTAAAAAATATGGAGGATTAAATGAGCGGAAAATCTTATCTATTTTGTGAGTGTTGCCCTTATAGTGATGAGGGTAAACCGAAGAATTGGGACTGTGAAGAGTGTATCATCTTAAATCAAAAGGCAAAAAGTAAACAAAAGGCCGAAAGACTAATACTACTAGATGAAGAAGGGAAATCTTTGCTTCAACAGTTCAGAGATTTTCAAAAATCACAACCTTTAACCTCGCAATAGAATAACTGTTGTGTATGGAAGACTAAGTAATATATAGTGTTCAAAGTTTTATCTCCCAGTTTTCTGTCGGGTGCATAGATCTTTGGGGTGCCCCAGCCTGAGCCGGCGAGTGTGGCGCCTTGATACAAATTATGCTTTTTGAAAGCAAGGCTCTTTTTTTATTTAGAACAAATTTATGAAAGGATAACATATGCTTACTAAAGGACAACAACAGGTCAGTGATAACATAATTAGTCTTATGGAGAGTAGTGGATTTCGTTCAACCTACTTTAAAGATCCTGATTTATTTGAATTAAGGATCGGTGGTTATGCAGGTACTGGAAAGACATTTTTATTGGGTCATATTAGAAAAGAAATCAAAACAATTTTTCCTCATTGTCATGTTGCATTTGTAACATTTACAGGGAAAGCATCTTCAGTTTTAGAGAACAAACTCATATCAAATGGAGCAAGATATGATGAAGATTATGTTGGTACTATTCACGGTATGATATATCGCCCAGATACTCAATGGGATCCAAAACTTAAAATGAATATCATTAAAGGGTGGAAGAAAAGAGATAAAGAAGACCTTGATTGGTATAACCTTATTATAATTGATGAAGCTTCTATGGTTTCAAAAAAGATATGGATAGATCTTCATAAATATGAAAAGCCCATAATTGCAGTTGGTGATCATGGACAACTTCCTCCAATTGGAGATGGGATGTTCAATCTCATGAATGATCCTGACTTCGCACTAACCGAAATTCAAAGACAAGCATTAGGATCTCCAATTATTGCACTATCAAAATTTATCAGAGAGAATGGTTATATACCATTTAAATTCCCACAATATTGTAACGAAGTTTTTAAACTAAGTTGGAGACAACCTCAAGCATCATATATTTGGGAAAACAAAATTAGTTATGGAAACGATCTAATGGTTCTTGCACCATTTAATAAAACAAGAAATCTCTTGAACAAATTTATAAGAGGTAAACAGAATTACAATAAAAGAATTCCTTGCCCTGGTGAAAGAGTAATCTGTTTGAGAAACAATCATTCTAATGGGATAATGAATGGAATGCTTGGTTCTGTTATATGGGTTATGCCCGAAGACTATGGATTATATCGTATGACCATTCAAATGGATGGGTTTGTTGATCCGCATGAATGCCTTGTTTCAAATAAATGTTTTGGTAAGTCTGAATACCCAGATTTGTATGAGGTTGATAAGACTGAGAAAAAATATGCCACAGAGAAGGGGTTTACATCAATTGATTATTTTGACTTTGGTTACGCATCTAGTGTCCATAAAGCCCAAGGGTCCGAGTGGGAAAGGGTTATTTTCTTTGAACAACGGACTAAGTTTTGGAACGAGAATATATATACTCGCCTCTTATATACAGGAGTTACTAGAGCGTCTAAAAAGTTATTTATAATTGCAGATTATTGGGATGGGAGCTGAGATGGGAGCTGAGATATGTTAGGTAATGAGGAAGTTGTTTCCCAATGCGAAGGGTGTAATCGAATCCTTTATAGTGTTGTACTTCGAAAAAATATCTGTGCTTGCTATATAATCCCAAAAATACAGTGGTGGTTCGGTTTGATATGTGATCGAGCCACCCATTGTTCTCCTAAAGAACCACTCGAAGACCCAACCAAAGAACCCTAATTTTTTTGCCTTTATAAGATATTAAAAATAGCAATTGGAACATAATACAAAATATGTGGAGGTTCTTTTGATGGATATTGTTGAGGATACCAGAAGCAAACTTGAGGAATATGGAATCAGAATCTATACAGATTATCCACTGAATGAGAAAGAGCATCTTTTTATGGTAGATAGCATGCTGCTGTTTATTCACACTGAAAATCACGAAGTTGGAATTTCATTTCAAGCAGAGACAAGACCAAAAACAGTTGCGAACTCTCTTTTAATTATATTAGAAATTGATAGCATTACTGATGTTGATATAATGGAATCATTTATAATTGATGAAAATAGAAATTTTATAAGTGGTGAAAAAGCATTTAAAATAATTGATGCTAAAAATCAAAATCAAGCATTAAGCGAAGTATTTAAAGATCAGGCATATACAGAAATATTAGTAAATCAAACAACTGGAGAATGTTAGAAAGGAATGTGAATGAATATCGAAACTAATCTGTGGGTGGAAAAGTATCGTCCCAAAAAATTGGAAGATTTAATATTACCCGAAAGATATAAGAAAGCCTTTGGAAGAATTATTGAAAAGAATGACCTGCCGAATTTACTGTTCTCTGGTCCTCCTGGTGGGGGCAAAACAACTCTTGCAAGAATTCTGTGTTCAAAGTTTGGAGTGATAATGAACGCAGAAGATAATGTATTAATCGCAAATGGTTCAGCAAAAAAGACAAGAGGTATTGGTTTTGTAAGCGATGTAGTTGAAACGTTTTTGAAGCATCCTCCAGCAGGTGATGATAGTTATAAAGTTATATTCATTGATGAAGCAGATAAGTTAACTACAGATGGTTATGATTCATTCAGAGGAATCATTGAAAAATTTCAAACTGGATATGGAAGATTTATTTGGACTTGTAATTATATTTCAAGAATTCCTGAACCAGTTCAAAGTCGATTTACTCCATATACATTTCAGCAGATTTCAAAAGAATTTGTTTTTGATTATTGTAAAACTATTTTATTATCTGAAAAAATTAAACATGAAGATAAAGATGTTAGTTTTATTGTTAGCAATTTATATCCAGATGTTAGAAAAATTGTTAATATTTTGAAAAAATATTCTTACGATGGAGTTCTTGAAGTTGATGAAGAATCAGTTAAAACTAATGAGAAAAGAATAATAGCATTAGTCACAGAGATTATTAGCTACATTGAAAAGAATCAAGAAAGTAAAATAGGTAGAGCAGTTAATGCAATTATTGACATCCTTGCAGTACAAGATGTTGAATATAGGGGAATTTATACAGAGTTATTTTTTCATAAAAAAATTCCTTCTCCTGCTAAAATAATCATCAACAAATATTCAAACTCACATCAAGGATCTTTAATACCACATCAACATTTTATGGCAATGATTTTCGCAATGACTAAGGCGCTTGGAGATTATAAAAAGGCGGTAATGAGAAAATGACCTGTCGAGATTATGATATAGAGCAGAATGCTAATAAAATTCATAGAGTTATAAAGTATTTTGAAGAAATCTTTCCAGAAGAGCTTGCAAAGACTGACATTAAGAAATGTGGTCATTGTAATGCAACTGGTCTTGAAGATCAAAGCCAAGCAACCTTTGAATTTTATTGCTTTAATTGTGGCGGAACTGGTTATGTTGGATATGAAAAAATAAAGAAATCATATACTTGTAGAATGTGTAACGGTTCAGGATGTAGTATGTGTGAATGGACAGGTATGACTGATTGGATTACACACGCTATGGGTACAGATGTAAGACAACCTCCAAAAAGGATTGAGAAATGAATGAAGAAATGAAATTGAAAAAATTGTTGATAGGAACAACTATCATGTTTGTCATGACAACCGTAGGGCACATTTTAGTATATCTTAGTAATAAAGAAAAAGGAGAAAAATAAAATGAAAATATTATTTATAATACTTGCAGTTTTGGTAGGTTTGTATCTTTTAACAGGAGTACTTGCAGCTGCATATGAAGACATACAAGGTAATGGTTTTGATTGGAAAACTATTTTCATATGGTTGTATAAAATATTCAGATGATTGGAATATATCAAGATTCATTCAAACAATTCTTAGAAGATAATTTGGGATATGTTAAAATGACATCTAAAAATTTCATTACTAAATGTCCCTGGTGTGAACTCGGTAAAGATAAAGATCACTATCATATGTATATTTCAACAGAAGCTCCAATCTTTCATTGCTTTCACGCTACATGTGAACAGAAAGGAAATCTTCGAAAACTATTAAAGAAAATACAAGGGCATGATATTTCAGAAGTATTTATTGATAAGAAAGCATTAGATATAGCAAGAAAAAAGAAACAGGTATTTGAAGATAAAGAGCTTGAACAATATGAATTAATTGTTCCGAAATTAGAACCAGATAAATATATGATTAAAGATTTGTATTTAAAGAAACGATTAAAGTTTTCTAACGTTTTCACAATTTTAGTTAAGGGTTTGATATATGATATTAACAAATTTATAGATATAAATCAAATACCCGTAGGTGAAAAATTATTTAGAATAAGGGAATACCTTCATTCAAACTTTATTGGATTTTTGACTGAGCATAACTCAACAGTTATAATGAGAAATACAAATGATAGCGAAGATTTTAGATTTTATAAAATGATGATACAAGAGAGTAACTTTTTAGATTATTATAAATTGAAAGGTAACTCATTTAACTCAAACACAATTGTTCTAGCAGAGGGAATATTTGATATTTTTGGAGAACACATTTTTGATACAATTGGTATTAAGGATAAAGTAAAGTTATATGCCTCTGCTTTATCTTCAAACTTTACAGCACTAGTTAAAAGTATTGTTTTTCATGAGCAAATATTTAGACCAGATGTTGTTATCTTATCTGATAGAGGAATACCAAAATATAAATATGAACAACTTAAAAAATACAATAGTCATATAATTAATTCTTTGACTGTGTATTATAATAAGGTAGGTAAAGACTTTGGGAATACAGTTGTAATTCCAATGAAATTTATTATATGAGGGAGATACTAATATGAGTCACGTGAAGGGGAGATTGATTGAAATTTTTGAGAGTACAATTGAAAGCGGTGAGATTTATGATGGTCCATATGATAGTCCAGAGTATTACAATTTGTTTTGTAAAGCTGCTTCAAAAGATCAGTTATTTAAATTGATGAATAATAATCTTTGTATGTTCAACTGTAAATATAAAGATGAAGACTCAGTAATGATGATTTTTTCGATACCAATTAACTCTGGAGATACAGGTGCAAAGAGTATTGCTGAAAGAGTTATGAGAGTTATAACTGAAATTGAACAATGTTTTATTACATTAGACTTTGTAAAATCAGAAGAAGTGAAAGAAGACAAATTCATTTATGTTATTGCAATCAAGAAGGTGAAACCATGAGAGGATCAAAAGCTAGACAGCTAAGAAGATTAGTAGAAGCAAATGAACCAATTTTATTAATGGCAATAAGGCAACATTATGGAAAACGAACAGAAGAAATGGGACATAGACAGAATTACAAAGCGGCAAAAAATCTGTATAAGCGAGGAGAATTAGATGATCTCATCCGAGCTACCAGAGGGATACGAGATTTGCCCACACTGCGAAGGGGATAAAGTAGTTTTTTATGAGGGAGTAGCTGCCTTTAGAAGAAGGTGTAAACTTTGTGGGAGAACAGGGATGATTGATTGGGTTACAAAGGCAATACATAAAGATCAATCAATTCGAGAATATCCTTTGAGTCATTTCGAACAAATGAAAAAGAGAAGTGAATTTAGAAAAAGAATGAAAGAGAGGATTAAAAATGATAAATGTAAATCTAAACGCTGAGAAGTATGGGAATTTTTTAAAATGTATAACCAATTTAAGAGAAATTTGTAATGACGTTGATATAAGAAATGGAGTTATTAGGCAAAGAAGTAATGACAAATCAACAGTATTTCAAATGGATTTAACATCTATCTTAACTGAAGTTAATATGCCAATCTCAGATCTCAAAAAGAAACTAGAATTATTGAAAACATTTACAGGACAAGAAGTTACAATTTCATTTGATGATAATAGTTTTAGTTTTGCAGATCAGTTTTCAATAGTAAAATTTAAAAATCCAACTCTTGATTATATGGATAATAAATTTATTACAATGCAAGAACTTGAAACAGTTTTTATCATGGACGATAATGAGTTATTAATTGATGGTCAATTATCAAGCATGATTACTGAGAGAATTATGATTTTTACTCAGACCTTCAATACACAAGCTATTCAAATTATATTTACAGGTGAATCAGCAAAACTTACAGCTGTAACACAAGCAAGAGATCAACATGCAGTAATTCTTGAAGGCATTGTTACAAATGCAATTCTGGAGAATTGTTCATCAAACCTTTCAACTGTCCCTTTCAGCATTGAGCACGATACAGATATAGACTACAAAATATTTAAACATCCTACTCAAGATGTTTTAATGAATAGATTTGCTACAACTCTTCAAGATATTGATGTTATAATTTATGGACGAGCATCAATTATAAAAGATGAAGATTAAAATTCCTTACGAACTTCGAATGAAGTTTCTTACACATGAAGGACTTGAAGTCACTTACCAAAGTATATCCATACCTACAATATATGGTGGACTCTCTGGAGCAATTCCTGGCAATCCGGAAGCTAGAGTTAAATTAAACTTATCTAATGACCCTGAGTCTTTAAAGGTATGTATTAATTGGATGAATATATGCTATACAGACTATACAGATTATACAGACTATACAGATTATATAGACTATACAGACTTATCATATAAAATTGATCTTGGAGGATATGTAGGTTTATGGCCAAACGAGATAAATTCAAATGGTGTTGTTAGTTTTGTGATGGATCGCTTTGATTCTACAAGAAAACATTGGAAAGATTGGTTTATAATAGACGAAGAGGAAATTGAAAATGCACCCAAGTAGTTTAATAAGTTATTATCCAACTTATGCAATATTAGATGAGATCGTTTCTTATGGTAGTTATAAAGAGTTAAATATTTTTATTGATTTAAAAAATGTTTTGCAGACTACTTATATGAAACATGCTATTGAAAACATAATTGAAAGTTCGAAGGCGTCAAAGTTTGTTGATACTGCTATTTTTTCGTCTTTGATTTCGTTCTTATCATTTCATAAAATATATGGAATGAAGAGAGGAATAGAAACTAACTTTGTAGTTTTCTTTGAAACTGGTCATTCATATTATCATAAAAATATAGATAAAAATTATAAGGTATCTAGAAAGATTGATGATCTGTATGGTTTAGATAAAAAAGATAAAGATTTATTCTATAAAACACTACAAGCAAATTTTCAACTTATAGAAAAAGCATGTAATAAACTACCAAGAATAAGAGTGGTTCGACTACCAAATCTTGAAGCAGACTTTGTACCATATTATGTTTTGAAAAGGAACCTGGTTGAAAGAGGAGAAGGAATAGGAAATATAATCTATAGTAATGATCATGATCTATGGCAATGTCTAAGCAATGATACAGTAATATTTTCAAAAGCAGGCAAAACAAAGAAAATTGTTAAGCAGGGAAGTGTCCTTTCTATGCTTTTTAAGAAAGAAACTAATATACCTGATGATTATTTGACACTAGCAATGAGCGTAATTGGAGATCCAGGAGATGATGTAACAGGTGTTAAGACTGTAGGACCAGCAAGATTTTTAGAAGTCTTTGAAGAGTTGACGGCTTTAACTGGTACCATGAATCAACTATATGATAATGTTGAAAACAACAGGTCGATCTTTCAAACTATACCACAAAGTATTGTGAACAAAATCCTAAGGAAGGTCGTCGACGAAGAAGTTGCTAATAATACAATATCTAAAAATCTAAAACTAGTTTCTTTTGAATTGATTTCTAGAGCTTTAGACAATCCAAGTACAACGGATATGATTGATAAGAGAAAGATAATTGAGAATATATTCTCTGCTGAAAGAGAAACATCAACCATAGAAGGAATGAAAAGAGGTCTGGAAATGCTAGGAGTTTTCTTAGAAGAAGCATCCTTAGATTTTTTATATATTTGAGGACATTAAAATGCTTAACGATGCAAGAGTTTTAAATTACATAAAAAGAAACTTAGGGTTTCCGTTTATGGCGCTTGAATGGTCAGACGATGAAATTCTGGAGTATGTGAAAGAAGAAACAATCAGGGAATGGTCATATTATGTTCCTGATGTTAAAAAGATAAATGTGAATGTTCAACTGGAAGCAAATAGGGTGCCTGGAAGAGTTAATGAATTTTATTTAAATGAACCTGAAGGTAGAGAGATATTAAACGTCAAAGATATTTACTTTGATCAAGGAAATTTATATGCTCTTGGGCATCCTCCGCTTGGAGTATTTACTATGGGCGAACTTCCTGATTGGGCATTAAGAGTAAATAACTCAATGACTACTAAGATGTTCTCGTCTTGGGATTATACTTTTGAATTTGAGCACCCTAATAAAGTTAGAATCTCTCCATATCCTTTTAATGAATTAAGATTCATGACTGTTGAATATGAAAGGATGCAGGCAGATGATTTTAGAGAAGTTCCAAATTCCCTGCAAGTGTTATTTTTAGAATTATGTCTTGCAGATGTAATGATATCTTTAGGAAGAATTAGAAAACGATATGGTGGAGGAAATCTCAGAACACCATTCGGAGAAATTCCTCTTGAAAGTGATATATTTGATGAAGGTAAAACAAAAAAGAGTGAGATAATAGAAAAATTAGAAAGGTTGTTCATTCCCAATATAGTCATCGACCATGGTTAATGAATAAATAGGTTATAAAAAATGAAAACAGAATGTAAACAAGAAACAATGTTCGTTGGATTAGATCCATCAATAAACGCTACTGGAGTTGTTGTATTAGATGATTGTGGAACCATAGTTGATCAAAGAATATTTTCTGTTAAAGATCCTGATAAACTATTTGAAAGGAGTCTTATAAAATATGAAGAAGAAATTAGTTTCATTGCTAAAATTATTAATCTTGGGTCTATCTATATTGAAGGACCTTCTTATCAAAGCGCTGGACAGGTCATTCTACAGATGGGTGCCCTTCATTTTCTTACTCGTGTTTATCTTTACAAATCAAACGTAGATTATAAGGTTATAGCTCCAGGTACATTGAAAAAATTTGTTACAGGAAAAGGTAATTCTAAAAAAGACTTAATGCTTCTTAAAACATATAAGAAATGGGGAGTTGAATTTGACGATCATAATATATGTGATGCATATGGTTTAGCTCGTATGGCATTAGAGGATTTTAAAAATGATACACGATCAGATAAGAAAAACATTAAATGAATCAATGGGTGCAGTAATGGCGTGTAGAGCCGCTAAAAACTCCATTGTCTTATGGCAAAGAAGATATACCAGAGCGAGAGATGAAAAACAAAAGCTAGTTGCTAGAAGAATGATAAATAAAAAAAGATTAAAAGTTCAAAGATGTAAACGGAGAGGGTTGATGATATGAACCAATTACAAGAAATAAGCAGACTATTTCAAAAGAGGATTGAGCAACTTGAAAGAAAAAAGCAAACATGTTTTGATTATAGCTCTACTCCAAATCGTTGCGTTACAAAGGTTGAAGCACAGATAGCAAGAGTTCGAAAACTTGCTAAACTTGCTAAAATCAGAACTAGAGCTCTTGAATCTGATAGTTTGCTTGATTCATATTTGGATATATTGCAAGAAGGTCGTCTAAAATCTCCTGTTGCTAAAGTAGTTGGTTATGGACTTGGTGCGGCTGGTGCATACAAAGGAACCAAGTGGGCAATTAAACGATCTGAATGTAAGCAATATAAGTATAGTCCTTACTTACATAAACGATGTATGAAAGGTTTGGATGAATCAGAAAAAATACAAAATGAAGCAGAAGGATGGGAAGGTCTTCCAAGAGGTTGGAAACAATCAAGTCTTAAAAAATTTTCAAAGAGTTTGACAGGAAAGAAAGCCACTCAAAAAGGATTCTTTGATAAATGCGTAAAGAGAATGCAAGGGAAAATAGATAACCCAGAAGCATTTTGTGCAGCTACAAAAGATGAGGCACATGGTTCTACATTCTGGAGAGGTAAAGGGAAGACTCCGCAGCAAGCAGGTAAAGATGTTAAACGTATGAGAAATGTAAGGCAGGAAGTATTAGACCTTTTACGAGAAGAAGATGAATTTTTACAACAACTCTATACTGATAATAGAACACAGGCAAAAGAATGGAACGGTCCAAATATTCCACATGGAGATGATAGTAATAGACCAAACTTAATTCGTAAGTGTACTATGATGGAAGATACAACTCAAAAAATAAACTGTCTAAGAAAACTAAGAGATCAAGCAGCAATGAATCCATTCTATCAATATCGTATTGATAGATATATAGATGAGATAACAGATACATATGAACCAACAAACAAACCTGGAACAATTCCTGGTAATGAATTTAAGGAAACTGGTGTTGGTGAGGATACTGAAGTATGACTAGATCAAAATTTATAGTTGTGGAGCATGATGCTAAAAAGGCAAGACTTCATTGGGATTTAAGATTCCAAATGCCTAAGTCTAGTAAGTGGGCATCATATGCTATAAGGAAAGGAATCCCAACAGTACCAGGGAAAAAGGTTTTAGCTGTTAGAACACATGATCACAGCAGAGCGGAAGCATTATTTATCGGAACAATTAAAGATGGATATGGTGCAGGCAAGTTAAAGAAATGGGATGATGGCATCTGTTGGATTCATAAGTATAGTCCAAGTCATATAGCAATAGAATTTAAAGGACGCAAAATAAAAGGAATATATCACCTGATAAGCACAGGTGTTGTAGATAAAAATTATAAACGTCAAACATATTTCTTGTTTAAAGGGAAAATTATATCTGAAATGATGGGAATGATAAGTAGGATACCATCAGGCGGAATGACAGGTGATGTTGAAGAAAGTCAAGATGAACTAACAAGCCCTAATTTACCTTGGGATAAAACTACAAGAATTGTTAAAAATGGAAAACAAATAAATGAAACATATGGAAGTATTGGACCTGGGATGAATAGCAGAGTCCCACCATCAGATACAGAAGAAGTTGAAAGCGATAATGAAGCAGAAGATAGAAAACAAGATCGTGCATTACCTTGGTCTTTAAAAAAGCATCTTCAAATGATTAGATCCAAGGAGAGTGAATATGACCACGATGATTAGGAGGAATCATGGAGCGTGTGATTGTACTAAACGGAGACTACACATTTTTAAATACTATCAATTGGAAACGAGCAGTATGTCTCATTGTCAAAGGAAAGTCAGAGGTAATTAAATACTCTGATAAAATACTCCGAACGGTCAACGGCGAGTTTATGAAATTCCCTTTAGTTATCAGACTGATAAAAATAATTAGATCTATATATAGAAGTCATGTTCCTTTCACAAAAAAGAATGTGATGGTTAGAGATAGACAATTCTGTGTGTACTGCAAGTCAAAAAAAGATTTAACAATAGATCATGTTATTCCAGCTTCGAGAGGAGGAAAATCAACTTTTGAAAATTGTGTTACTGCATGTAAACCATGTAATAATAAAAAAGGAAATCGAACTCCACGAGAAGCTAAAATGTTTTTAAGAAGACAGCCACATGCTCCAACTATTTCTGAATTTTTCAGAATCAAAATGGTGCAAATAGGCCTGGATAAATTACTCAAAGAGTTAGGAGTATATTAATATGAAAAAAAGATTATCAAGATACTTAAGAGAGGTTCAAGAGTTTGATGCTAGTGTGGAAAGATTGAATGAATTATTTATTAAAGCATCTGAAATAAATTCCATGCCAGCAGGTCGAGTTCGTGATATGCAGATGTTGCGTCTTGGTGTTATTGCTGAGTTCGATGCTGCTAATTTATATGAAATGATGGCTAACCTTGCGTCTCTTCCTCAACTTAAAAAATTGTTTTTAGAGGTTGCTAATGAAGAAAAAGTTCATATTGGAGAATTTGAATTTGCTCTTGAGCATGTTGATACTGAACATGACGAACATGAAGATGAGGGAGAAGATGAAGCAGAAGAGTTAACTGGATTTGAAGAAGGAATTAAAAAGGGTTTATCAGAAGATGCAGCAAAAGAAAAAATTAAAGCATTGAGAAAAGGAAATGAGATGAGATGTAAAGCAATATACTCGCAAATAGGAAGAAGAAAAGAAGAAATAAAAGCTTTACTACTACAAGGTCGTCAATGGGGATGTAATGAATAAGAAGATGTTTTAATTAATTTAGAACAAATATATACTAAATGTGAATAGAGAAGGGAGAAAAGTATGATTCTATCTGAAGGTGTGTACGAAATTGCAGAGAAGTTTATGACTGATCCTGTTTATGTTTCTATTAATTTTGAGAGGTTGGATGCTGTAGCTGAAAATATGAATAACATCAAACCTCCAACCTTTCCATTTTTAACTGATGACCCAGATAAAGAGCATGTATATAAAAGCGTTCTTCTTCAACTTGTTGGAGGGGCCATAAATTATTGTTATTGGTATGGACGAGATGATGTAAGACCAGGTGGAGCATCATCTACTTTTATGTATGAAAATCTTCAAAATGCTTTCTTTGATTATGATCTATCATATGGAAGTAACATTTTCAGATATTGTATAGATGCTTTCATTCAGAATTTGACGTTTAAAAGATTCCCTCTATTAGAAGAAAGAATTAAACATCTTGAAGAGTTACCTCCTTTTGCTGAAGATTATGTTCAAAGTATTTTAGATTCAGATAGGGAAAATCTTGAACCTCATATGAATAACCTCCTTGCGGAATTCCCCGGATATGCTTCTGACATATTCTTAAAAAGAGCTTCGTTGTTTTTTCTGCAACTGTATAGACAATTTGGTTGGTTTGCAGAAGAAATGAAAACCCTCCACATCCCAGCTGATTATCAAGTTCCAAAAATAATGAATTACGAAGGAATCATTAAGTATGATACGGAGTTAGGTTATGAAATTGACTCACGAAGACAAATTCCAAAAGGTTCTCAAAAAGAATGTGAAATAAGAGCAGCTACTGTTCAGGTCGCAAAAATGATCGGAGAAGATACGGGTTGGAACGTTGCTGAAATTGATGCCTACTTTTGGTTACGAAGAAAAGAAGCGATGAATCCATTCCACCTTACTATTACAACAGACTATTAAGGAGACAATACGTTATGAAAAAAGTTGAACTTTCAGAAAATGCGTTAACAGTTGCACAAAGTAGATATTTTATGGAGGATGAAGATTGGGAGGCATGTTGTATAAGAGTTGCAGATATTCTAGCAACTCCTGAGACATTAAATCGAAATAAAACTAAAGATGCATTTGCAGAGATGATTCATAATATGGACTTTTTACCAGGTGGAAGAATATTAAGAAACTCTGGAAGACCAAGAGGATCATTATTCAATTGTTATCATTTACCCATCGGAGATTCAATTGAAGAGATTGGTCAGTTATATAAAGATGCTTTAACGTTATGGTCAGAAGGAGGAGGAGTTGGAGTAAACTTTTCACCACTTAGACCAAAAGGTGATTCTATTTATGGTAAAGGTGGTCATTCATCAGGACTTGTTAGTTTCATGGAAGGAGCAGACTTTATATCAAAACTGATTGAAAGCGGAGGATCAAGACGAGCTGCTGCAATTGGTCACATTGATGTTTCACATCCAGAAGTTTTAAATTTCATTGATGCAAAACTCTTAATACCAGAAGTTGGTAAGTGGTTAAAGGACGATGCACCTCCAGAGATTATCCAACATGTAAAAGAAAAAGTTGATATTGGTTCTCTTTCTCATTTCAACATTTCAGTTGTTATTAATAATGACTTTTTAGAAGCTGTTGAAACAGATAATGACTGGACATTTAAATTTAAACAGCAGTCATACGGCAAAGTTAAAGCAAGAGATATTTGGAGTAAGATTGTAGATAACATGGTTAGATGTGCTGAACCTGGTTTAATCAATTGGTCAAACTTTGCAAAAAACAACTCATATTATTTCATGCCTGTTCTGGGCACAAACCCTTGTGGTGAAACAACTCTTGGACCCAACGAAGCATGTGATCTTGGTTCGTTAGTTTTACCGAACTTCATTACAGGCAGTATCAATACAAACTGGAAGAAACTTGAAAACATAATCAGATTAGCTGTAAGAGCACTTGATAATGTCATTGATGTTAATAAATATGTGCTCCAGGAAATTGACATTAACGCACATAAGTCGAGACGTATCGGTATTGGTGTCATAGGCATTGCTGAATATTTGTTTGCAAAAAAAGCAAGATATGGATCAGCTAAAGCTGTTATGGAAGTTGAAAGATTAATGAAGTTTATAAGAGATTCAGTCTATACAGCATCAGTTGAACTTGCAATTGAAAAGGGAGCATTTCCACAATTTGATCCTGTTGCATATGGCAAAGCATCATCTATTAGAAAACTTCCTGCTTCATTAAGAGCAGATATTAAAAAGTATGGAACACGAAATTGCACTTTGATGGCATTAGCTCCAACAGGAACTATTTCTTTATTAACTGGATATACAAGCGCAATTGAACCAATGTTTGCAAAAGCATATATAAGAAAAGATCGAGTTGGTGAACGAGTTTATATTCATCCAAAATATCAAGATATGATTCTTAATAATGAACAAATTCCATCTTGGTTTGTTGACTCATTTGAATTGGCTCCAAAAGATCATTTTGAAATGCAAGTAGCCTGTCAAAAATATTGTGATGCATCAGTAAGTAAAACTATTAATCTTCCAAATGAAACAACATCTGAGGGTTTGAGTGATTTATTACTTGAGTATATGTATGATCTCAAAGGTGTAACTGTTTATAGAGATGGATCAAGAGAAGGACAAATATTAAATAAGATGAGTGAAAAGAATGCGAGAGAATATCTTCTAACAGATGTTCCTACAGAAAGTGAATTAAATGTAGAAGATGTAGCCTGTGTATCAGGATCTTGCGAATTGGAGGGACCATGACAGACGTTGTTGAAATAAAAGACAAAAAATCAAAACAGAAATTGTTAGATGAATGGATTGCTAAATTAATTTTTCCAGGAAAAGTTAAAGATTTTATTCAAGAGAAGAAAGGATTTAACGTACCTACTGATGGAGAATACTACAGAGAATTTTGCTTTTATACAGAAGATAATAAGTATTCAATCATAGCAATTGATAGAGAAAGAGATGATGGTTATCTTGGGTGCGGAGTCAGTTGTAGAAAAATAAGAGCAGGAGAAGAGTGGATTAGAGGAAATGACTTACCAGATGGACCTCTCGTACAAGAAACTTGGAATACAATTATTTATGCAATTGTCAATTACGAACTAGTTAAATTATCAAACTTTAAAAAACCAGACCAAATACCAGATATGAATGCATAGGAGATAATACAATGAGTCAATTAATTTTAGAAGCAGGTCAAGCATGTCCACATGGAAGTGTTTGCGTTTATAATAAAAGTTGGGAATGTCAAGGTGCTCATGGAACTAGAACTGTTAAATTCACATGTTCTATAGTTGCAACTCGTGAGTCGGGTGGAGAGTTCAGAAACCCATTAGATGAAACAGGTAAGATGGAAGTGATAATAGATTAAGAACAAAATATAAAAGGTATCACTATGGACCATTTAATTGATGAAAAAGTAAGTGCCCTTCTTGATGAATTTGCGTTAAATCGAGATGAAGTTAAAAAGATGATTGAGGAAGTTGATGAAATAAGAAAGGCTATTGATAAGTTAATTCCCAAGACGTTAGATGCCAGAAATATGAGATTCTTTGAAGAGAAAGTAAAATCAATGACTGGATTCTTTTCAACTCTGTTAGATATGAGAAAAGAAATAATTAAAAGTATTAAAGATGAAATTGACTTGAGGAGAAGACTTGGAGCTTCTGGAGATGCAATAAATGTTGAAGATGCGATTGATATTAGAGCAGTAGCAAATAAAGTAGATGAATTTCGAGAAAAAGCTCAGGCTCTTAAAGAAAAACGTCTAGAGAAAGCAAAGAGAGAAACTGATGAAATTGTGAGAAGTATTGATGTAACACAAATACACGAAGCAAAAACGAATTAGGGGGTAATAAATGTCTGAAGAATTAGAATTAGAATTAGGAAAGGTTGAAACAAAACCTGATGAAAAAGAATCAATAGTGTTTGAAAAAAATAAAGTTGAATCTAAAGTTGTCGAAAAAGAAGTTGAGATATCATTAAGTCAAGAAGATGAAGCAAAAAAATTATACACTGAGTTCAGTTCATTCTTGGAACAGAAGGAAGGATTTACTGAAGATCTCGGTGTTAAAGAAACTGTTTCAACTGGACTTGATTTAGCTGACGCTATTTTAGGAGGCGGGTTTGCTATTGGAGCTCTTAATATAATTGTTGGACAACCAGGTAGTGGAAAGACTATGCTCGCTATTCAAGTAGTAGCTCAAGGTCAAAAACAATATAAAGGAAAATTATTAGGAGCGTTTCTTGATGCAGAAGAGTCAACTACGACAGTTCGTATGTCAAACCTTGGAGTTAAATATCCAAAGATCAAACCCTATGTAGACATTACAGTTGAAAAGGTATTCAAATTCTTGGAAACTTTATGTGTCTTTAAACAAGAGAAAGATCTTATTGAGACTCCATCAATAGTTGTTTGGGATAGTATTGCAAATACTCTAACTATAAAAGAAAGAGAGGCTGAAGATCCCAAATCTGTTATTGGTTATAAAGCAAGAGTTCTGTCAATGACGATTCCTCAATATGTATCTAAATGTGCTAAGAATAACATCTGTTTGCTAGCTGTTAATCAGTTAAGAGATGTTCTTAATTTAGATATGTTTGCACCACCAAAAGATCTAAAATTCATGAGTTCATCAAAAACTATGCCCGGAGGGAATGTTCTAAAATTCAATGCGTTTCAATTAGTAGAGATGAAATTAGGAAAAATAATTGAACCAGAGAAACTTGGTTTTGAAGGAATCAGAGTTAAAATGAAATGTGTAAAGAATAAATTATTTCCACCGAATGTTGAAATAAGTTTAGTTGGTTCTTTTACAAGGGGGTTTTCAAACTTTTGGACCAATTATGAATTTCTCAGAGACAATAAAAGAATGATTACTGGAGCATGGAATTATCTTGTTGATATGCCTGATAAAAAGTTTCGAACTAAAGATGCTTTAAAAATATATAATGAAGATGACAACTTTAAAAAAGCATTTGATAAAGCTACTAAAGAAACAATACAGAGTGAAATTGTTGATAAATATAACGTTGAGATATAATCCAACTATTAAAAATCTTAAGAACAAAATATAAACCAAGAAAGTGTATGGAATAGTTTGAAGAGGAGAATAATAGATATGGGCGAGATGTCAGAGCTGTTAAAAGACTATGTTGGAAAAACTACAAGTTTATTAGTTGATAAACCAGAATCTGTTGATGTATCAGCTTCTGTTTCTACTAAAGCTGTAATAATTCAGATTAAAGTTGACAAATTTGATTGTGGAAAAGTTATTGGAAAAAGAGGAAGAACAATTGAGTCTCTAAAGGTTATTTGTTTAGGGATTAAAAATACTAAATTTCCTGATGATTCTAGGAGAGTAATCATAGAGGTTCTTGAAGACGAAGACACAAGTTTTTCGTACAACTAAGGGAGGGATTAATAACATGTTATTAAAAGAATCAAAAATTAAAGTCCTTGAAAATTTTTACGGATTGGACTACATCTTCTTTGCAAAACCGGTTAGCGAGATAAGTGCCTGCTGCCCTCTGGTGAAAGAAGAATATCTAAGCATTAAAGGTGCCTTAATGTCAGTATTTGTAGAGATGTTGAAACTTATGGAACACTCACCTGATGAAAATCAAAATAAATTAACATCGAAAGAGTTAATGGCGGAAGCAAGAGCAGCTGCGCAACTATCAAGAAACGAAGCTAAAAGAATTGTTTCTTCAGAAAAATCTAGAAATGATATTAAAATATCTGTCAGAGAAGCTATGGTTGGTGATAGTGATATTGATGTTTCGATGGTAGTCGAATCAAAAATCAGAGAGAAAGCTTTTTCACTTGCTGTTGATCATCTTCTGATTGGTGGAGCTCTTGCTAAATCAATCAATCTAGAAGATATGGGTAGTTGGGAAGGAGAGATTATTGAGGATTCGTATAAAATTCTTCGAGACAATTTAGTTGAAGCCGCACATGATATTCTATATGATGATGATATTTTAGGAGAAGATGAAGATTTCTTTGATGAAAATGCAGATGTGCTTGAGGAAGATACAGATTTCTTTGAAGCGTTAAAAGAACGTATCATGGAAGACGAAAAAAAAAAGTAACTGAAGTATATAAGTCTGACTATGAAAAAGCAGCTCAAGCTGATTTAGGAAGAGGTTTAAAAGCTGCTTTGGCGAAATGCAAACATTTGTATGACAATCCAAAAGCAAGAGCTAAATGTATAGAAAAAGTGAAAAAACAAAGAGGATTTATAAAATCTAAATCAAATTTATAAAGGATTATAGATGGATCCTACAAACGAATATGAGAAACTTTTAAAGTATTTTGAAAGTCAGAATACTAAAGCTACTACCCATAAGAAGGGTTCATCCGGACTACAGTTTGAAAAGGTTGATACTCTTAAAAAAGTTAAAGAGCGTATCCAGAAATCAAAAAAGAAAGGCAAAAAAGAAGAAGTCACTACTAATACAAAAAAGTTATTAGAAGAATCTCAAATTGATGAATATGTTGGAATCCCAAGTCATCGTAAGAATTTGCCACCGAAGGGATTTAATGTAGAACAGTTTGAATCTTTAATGAGATCTAAATTAATTGAAGAGTATAAAACAAGACAGAGTTACGAGAGACCATATATTTCATGTGGTGAACTATATGTATGTATGAGACAAGTTTACTATGGACGAAAAAGATACCAAATTAATGTAAGCGCTCAATATAGATTTTCATATTTATATTTGATACAGAAAGTTGGAAATGTAATTCATGATATTTTTCAAGACCTTTACAACTTTACAGAAGTCGAAAAAACAGTTGTCAGTGAAAAGTATAAAGTTAAGGGACGTATCGACGCAATTCAAGCAACTATTCTTTATGAAATAAAAAGTATTGATGCTGATAAATACGATGGAAAATATCAAGAAATTCATTTTATCCAATCAAATATCTATGCTCATATTCTTACCACTGAGTATGATCACAAGATAGAAAATATTTCATTGATCTATGTATTAAGAAATCTTAAAAAGGTTTATGTATTTGATTTAAAAGTTGATCATGAACTAGCTAAAAAATATTTAGAAAGAGCTCCAATTTTATTGAAAGCCCTTGATGATAATAAAATTCCAGAAACAATTGGAGCAACGAAAGAACAATGTAAATATTGTTCATATAAGAAGTATTGTGAAAAGGATGGTTACAATAAAATAGTTCCTCCTTATCTTAAGAAAAAACAAGAGAAAGAAGAAAAGAAAAAATCAGTTTTCCTTATATAGGAGATATTACAATGACACTAGATGAGTATTTAAATTACCTACAAGAAAATGATGATGATGAGGAAGAAGAAGATAAAGAGGAAGACGTAGAAGAAAGATTTTCGCTCATCAAAAAATTATCAAAACTTGCCAAAGATCCGGTAGGAAAAAAGAGATATGCAACAGCTCTTCGAAGGCATAAAAAGAAAGTTTCTAAGGTAAAAAAGACTATCACACCTCAAGCTAAAACAATTAAAAGAATTCCAAAGCAGTATAGAAAAAAACAATATAAACTTTTAAGAAAAAGAAAAGAAGTCGTCTCCGCTAAAAGATCAGCGAAAGAACTCAAAACAGCAGAGAAAAAAATGAAATGGAAAAAGCGAGCACGTACAGGGTTAGCTCTTAGTGGAGTTGGCGGTGCAGGTTTTTATGCAGCAAAACGAGCAGATATAAAAGGACAATCTTTATAAAGAGGAAAATAAAATGATTATCACTTACCCAATGATAACTTCACAAAGTGTTTCCCCAAATATTCTTCCGGGGCTTGTGAAAGCAGTTGAAAAATATATACTTGTTTACAACACAGACAAAATTCTGAAAGCTGCAAGTATTAAAGCTACAGCTATTAGGACTGGAGCATCAGTAACGGGAACTATAACCAGAACATCCAGAGGACCTTTACGTTTAAAAGGTTCAAAACTAACTATGGAGCAAAAAGATCCAGGTAAAGATAAAGACGTAAAAGCAACAACAACATTTCAACCAAAGACGGGTCCATCTCCAAGACTTGAAATACCAAAGGAGTCGGTTTCATTAGAACCAACATGGATTCATGTAACAACTGAAGTTAAAGGAATGCAAATTATTGGTGTTAAAGTGATCCCGTTTAGAGTTACATCTGCTGATAATCTTTTAAATATTTTAATGAGTGATAAACAAGTTAAATATCTAGATTACTTGACAACAAAGTATAGTCGAGTTGCAATGAGATCATTCTTCAGATTTATTAGGGCATTAAGAATTCCAAGAATTAAAGATTTGGCATTAACAGGAGACCCAAAATTTGATCTTTTGTGGGGCGGAACTAGATATGGCTCTGATATGTTCATCTGTTTAAGTCAATTAGACATGGATAATTCTGAAGATATATTTGGCAGTCCATATTTTGTTAGACGGATTCAAAAATTAGGATGGACATCTCT
>Ga0114923_10000132_pt1 | contig 57192 bp, 81 predicted proteins | sample SumtaG_FD_89578 | JGI IMG/M metagenome (GOLD analysis project Ga0114923, IMG submission 89578) | Deep subsurface microbial communities from Indian Ocean to uncover new lineages of life (NeLLi) - Sumatra_00157 metaG | ecosystem: Environmental > Aquatic > Marine > Oceanic > Sediment | place: near... | reverse complement strand
GACGTGCAGATGTTCGTTGTGCGTTCCCAGCCCCTCTAGCACCACATCAAAGTCAACACCAAGCCGCCTCCGAACCTCTGCCGCAAACCATCGTTTGGCCGTGGCCGTGGGCAGCGTCTTGGTGCGAATGTCGCAGGCGTGGCCGATATAGTGGAGGCTGGTACGGGCGTGGAGGGAGTCGTTGATGGAGGTGACGACCATTCCAATACAACGAATGTTCTCGGGCTCAATTTCATCCCAAGCGCCGGTCCAGGCCGAGGCCGCCACCTGTATCGCCAGCCCGATCTGCGGGCTCATAGCCGTTACCCTGACACCCGGTTTCAATTCAATCATCGATCATCTCCTCCTCTTGGTTTCCACGCACCGCCGATGCGCTCGCCGATGTTTGTGTCCGTCATAGTACCTCTGACCGGGCTCGATCTCGATGCGGCAGACCTCGCAAGTCCACATACCGGCCGCCGTCCGTAGTCCGTGAGCGTGTCGTTGCCGCCGGCGAACCCGATAGCCGCTCCATCCGGCAGCTCGGGCCGCTCGTACCCGGTCCCGCCGTCGAGCCCTTCGAGCGCAATGCCGACAGGCGACTGTAAACCTCGCGAGCCATGAGCCGCGAGTCGACGCCCCACAGAGGAACAGACTCGAAGATCCTCGGACGTGCCCATATTTACCGTCACCAACGACCCAGCGCAGAGCGGATTTACAGAGCAACGAAATCCCCCTCTAACGTCGCCCAAGCGACCGCGACGGCCAACGCCTGCATCTGATCCTTTCGGAGCCCGTAGAGTGGTCCCGGGGCCTTCTTGACCCCCATAGCAGCCTTCCGGCTCCCTCCGTGGAGATCAATCAGGGCGCAGCGAACGTCGGCGTTGTTCCCGATGATCGTTCCGAGCAGCGCGAGCTTGACCTGCTTCCGAGTGATCGAGTAAGCGAGTGGGCCGCAAGCATGAAAGATCCGGCCGCCGTGCCACTGAGCTTTGAATGTCGCTTGGTTCACTCGAAGCTGAAAACTCTCCAGGCGTTCAACTACGTAGACATCCGGCCAGCCGCCGAAGGCGAGAACCGTACTCACTGAACCGAGAAACTTCTCCACTGGCCACTCGGCGCTCTCGATGACTTCGCGCTCGACCGAGTCCCACAGGACCCAGGCCGCCGTATCTTCGTTCGGGTCGATACCGAGGATCCTCACTCCGTCTTCCTCCTGGTCTTCTCTATTAACCGATCAAGCTTCGCTAGTCTCGGCTTGATCTTCCTCACCGGACGGCACTCGAAGGCCGCCGCGATATTCTCGACGTTCTGGTCGACTCGAACGCGCTCCAGCTCTCGCTCTCTCGCCCTCTCTAGACGCTTCAAGAACCCGCGCGCTCCGGCTCGGCCCCTCCAGCCTTTTCGTATCGCCGGTTTCGCTGCGTTCGGTTCGTCTATCATCGCGTCAACGTGGCTCTCGGACCGAATGTCTCCATCCACTCCCGAAGCCACTCCAGAAGCTCCTCGGCATCACCGTAGACCGTCTCCCGGCGCTCCCCTCCCGGTCCGAGCAGTCCGCCCTCGACCTCACAGGCCACCGCGATTCCGTTGTCATCCTTTGATAGTTCGATGCTCACAATCGTCTCCCTCATCGCGTCATCCTCCTCCTCATGTCTGTATCCCACTCCCCCGGCTCCTCCGTCGCTCGCCTCGGCGCTCCGAGGGCCATGGCCGACGCTTCACGAGAGAGGTCGACTCCGTGGCGGTCGAGAAACTGAGCGGTACAGTTCGCCATGTTGACGTCGAACTCGTGGTGCGCCAAAAGGCAGAGCCCGACCACGTCCCGCCAGCTACCGCCACGAGATCGCGGTACTACGTGAGCCGCCTGGACCGGGCCGCCGCAACGGTGGTCGTGGTAACTCGGCGTCAGGAGCGCCAAGAGGCAGCCTCGACGCCGGGCGAATTCTGAGTGGTCGTAGGCCGGGAACGGCCCGGCGAAGTTTTCGAGGTAGCGATCTCGCTTCCTGCGGTCTCTGCGCTCCGCCAGCGTCTCGATCCCGAGAGCCTTTGCGATCGGCTCTCCGAGTGTCGCGAGCGTTCCCTTGCGGCTGTACTTCTTTCGCATCGGCGAACGCACCAGAGGACCGCCCCGTTTCAACGGGGTTCGTCGCCGGAGCGGCTCTCCTCGTTTCATTCGCTGTAGTCCTTGAGCGGCCACTGCGGGAGATCGGGGAACGCTACCCCGTCCACGCCGCACCGCTCCCTATGCCCCACCTCTCGATCGCATCGAGTGAGAGGTGGACACCCGCCCGGATAGTCTCGGTGAGTACACCTCCCCGAGCCGTCCGGGCCGCTCTTGCAACAGAAACAAGCTCGACCCTGCTCACCCTTTGCCAGTCCCTCAGCTCGGAGTCTCCGGTCTAGGGTCGCTCTCCACCAGAAGCCCCAAAGCGCCTGACGGAAGTATGCCCGGAGACCTCCGATCTGCTTGAACGATCGACGGTCGCGGAAACTCATCTGAGGAACCGCCGTGCGACGAAGCAAGTCACGAAGACTCCGGCGCAAAACGAAGCGATCGCGAGGCACACAATTTCATTCAGGCTCATTCCTTCTCCTCCAGTGGGCAGCAATCGGAGTGAGGGCCATGCTCCCAAAATTCACAGCCGGGCCACATGCAGGCACCGTCTGCGTAGTAGTATTCGTCTGCCTCCTTCTCCAGCGCCTCCCGCAGTTTCTCCCAGTCCACGGCGACGGTCTTCGGTCGGACTCGTTGGAACTCACCGCCGCAGTTCGGACACCGCCAGCGTTCAGTTGTGAGATCTTTACCGACGACGGGATCGTACTTGACCGCCAGACAGGCACAACAGGCATCGTTATCGTTCATTCCCGCAATCACCTGTGAAGCCTCGCTCTCTCGACCTCAGAAAATGCAGCAACCCGAGCTGCCGTCTCCTCAGTGAACTTCCGGCTTCGAGCGTTAAGCTTGATCTGTCCGGTCGCTTCCGCCTCGGCGTCACCGAGATCGTAGAGCGCCAGGATCGGCATGCCTCGCTTGTCCGGTCGTCTCAGAGCAACGAGCCCCTCCTCGACTAGCGGGACGCGGACGCACTCGACCTCTTCGTTGCGGACCTTGAAATGGATCTCGTGGGCGATCCTCCTTGCGTCGGCTTGCTTATCCTTGAGAACCTTATCGACGGCCGACTTCTCCGAGCCGAGACGCTGGCTTTCATCGTCGAGTTCCGACGCCTCGCTCATGAGATCGACGACCTGGGTCTTGCGGAACTCGACCTCGGTGCCAGCGAGCGGGACCGGAGCCGCGAACAGCGACGAGTCAAAGCCCACTAGCCACGACGGCAGCTTGCCCGCCTCTTCGTCTATCTTCGTTTTCTTCTCTGACATGGTTTCCTCCTCCTGTGGAGAGTCTCCGAGGCCCGCCATTGCCCCCTACGTGGATCGTAGCGGGGTCTAGGGTGGCTTCGGGTGGTTGATTATGGGGGAGAGCCCCGGAAAGCGAGAGTGCGGCGCTTAGATCGCGTCCTATCGCCTCGCCAGGGAATCCCGTTTCATGCAATGTGCACACGATCGCGAACTCTAGAGCCCGCGCTTTCGAGACTAAGGGACCGCCGTCACCGTTCAGCATCTCGATGAGTCGCTCCTGGAGTACCTCGACCAACGGCTCGACTTCCTCCAGGATCCAAACCGGCCGACACGGCGGACCGTCGTATTCTTTCTTGGCCTGACGCTCGCTTTTCTTCTGGACCTCGATCGCTCCCCAACCGAGCCGCTTCGCCGCAATCACCGTCGCCTCGCCACGAGTTACCAGCTCACCGATAACCCGGGGCCGGTCGTAGATCTCCGGGCTCTTAGAGAGCGCGAGGATCTGTTGCTTCACTAGCACGGCGTTGGGTCGTGTTCCGACCCGGAGAATACAGAGCGGCATCTCGACGGCGGTCCAGGTCACATCCACGCCTCCGCTGTCTTATAGACGGCCTCGGCCGCTCGTCTCTGTTTATTGAAATCACCGATCTCTAGACCTCCGTGGAGCTTCGCAATCCAAGTTGTCCTCATTGCCAGTTGCCCATTCCAGGTCGTCGACGGAATTCGACATGGCCTTGCCGAGCCAAGCAGCCTCCGTGTAGCGCGCACCCGGACTTCGCCGTCTCGCGTCACGGTCCAGGGAGTCATGATCCGACCTCAAGTTGCGTCATCGAGACCGCCGCCCAAACCGTAGAGTCAAATCCTGCCTCAGTCTTCGCCGTCCGTCCGGTATCTCGAACCAATCCGATCTCGACCAGCTCCGCCGTCCGCGTCCGTATTCCCGAGGACGATTGCGTGTGGCCGCGCTCACAGCGTAGCTCAGTTTCTCGGATAGCCGCGACAATCTTCTGGTGAATCGCTGAGCCGAGCGCCACGAGCGCATAGTAAACCTGCCATTGGTTCGCGTTCAGATTCGGACAGACGAAGTCGGCCGCCTTCCGCGAGGTCTCCCGGCTATCGGCTCGGGCTCTCGTCTCCGGCGGAAACCCTCGATCGATTACGCCCGGCCCTCCCTGGCAGACGCACTTGATCGACTCTCCGGAGATCTTCCGAAAGCCGCGACCCTCGCAGAGGCTACAAGGCTCGATCTTGTCGCAGTCGCACTCATAGGCTGACCCGCCCTCGGTTTTGATGAACTTCGGGCCTCCGCAATGCGGGCATCTCCGGTCGGGCTGTCGGTAGCGCGGGCTCAAGAAAAGTCTCCCGTTATCAAGTCCCAAGTCCCTGCCCCGTGACCGACACATCCATAACCGATCTGGTGTCTGGCGATATGGACTTCTTCCCCCCGCTCACACGTAGGACAAGTGTCAACCGCGACGTAGTAGTTCGTTCCCATCTATCCCGTCCTCCTATCTGTTGCGTGGTCGATCTCGAAAGCGTAGGACTTCCCATCGCTCGACCGCTTCCCCATCCTTGACGCCAGCCGAATCTCCACGGCCGCTTCACCCTGAGAATCGACCGCTTCGAGCGGCCGGTCGCAGGTAACTATCGTCGGTAGCGAGTTCGTCGATCGATGCTCTACGAGTAGCCTCATTCGTTCTTGGCCGTACTCCGTCTGCCGCATCGCGGCCCAATCGTCGAGGACCAATAGCCGAGCGTTGCAGAGCGCGTCCATCGTGGCGGTAGAGCCGGTCCCGATGTCCCGGCGCATGCTCTCAATAGCCCAGCCGACTTGAGCGAAACGCGGCGCGCCGAAGCCGACCAGCTTGCCCCTTCGTATCGGCCCATCGAATTGAAACGGCCCGCGTCCCTCTCGAATCCAGAGCCCGAGGACTCGAACCGCCATCCAGGTCTTCCCCGTCCCATTCGGTCTCGGCACCGAGCCGTCATCCTCGACCCTCGGCAAGAACACCATGCACCAGGGATCGCCGCTCCAGCTCTCGATGTCGGGATCCGGAATCGGTAGATCCTCCGGGACCGCTCGATGCTCCGCTGGGACTCCGGCTCGCTGGAGAATGAACTCCCACTCGTAGCGGCAGTCGCACGGCTGGGCGCTTTGCACGGTTCCGACCTCATCGTTGCTCATGACGTTGACTGACTCGGTGACAGCCAGCCAGCCTCGGCCGTTGCACTTAGGACACTCGCTCATGATGTCCTCCTCGTCTTTATCTTCCGCTTCGCCGGGTCGACCCAGGCCGGAGCCGCGTGACGGCCGGTTGGCCTCGGCGTGTCTACTTCGTCACCCCACCTCTCGCCCCTGATCCAGGTTGCGGCGTGAGGGATGAACCCGTCGAGCCACTGCTTGCCGCCGCTGTGCTTCTTGATCGAGGCCAGTAGTTCCTCGATGGCTGGCATCCCGTTAAGCCTCCCGGTCACGTAGGCCTTCGCCGCGTCCTTCCTCGCTGCCTTCTTCGGCCATGCGGGCCAAAATTGAGACTCGAATTCTTGGATCGCGGCCTCTCTCTCTCCTGAGTTTCTCTTTTTCCTTTCTTCTTCTTTCTGTTCTGGGGGCAGATTCGGCCCCCCTGTTTTGGCAGATTCGGCCCCCCTGTTTGGCGGATTCTGCCTCCCTACCCTGGCAGATTCGGCCCCCCTCTTCGGCTTGTTCTCTGGCGGGTCGACGTTGAGGTCATATTGCTGCCCGATCATCTTTTGACCTCTCAGAATCGGACGCCGAGTAAGGACTCCGCGCTGCTCTAGCAGTGTGAGATTTGCCCGAACGGCTCGGGGCGAAAGGCCGGTCTCCTTGGAGATCGTTTTGATATGAGGGCAGCACTTCCCCGTCTCGTGGTTGTGGCGATAGGCCAGGAGCATCAGAATGCAGCGCTCTGAAACCTTCGCCCCTCGGAGGCGCTCCTGGTTCGCATTGTCGATTACTGCGGCAAGGGCGGTGAAGCTCACTGGCCCGGCTCCGCTCGTATACGGTCCCCGACTTTGTGGACTAGTCCGTGCGTCAGATCAGATAGCTCAGCCGGAGTTAAGTGCCCGACTACCCGGCGTAAATCGGTCAAGAGGTCTTGGGATAATCCGTGGCACTCTTCGCAAACGGTCCAGAGAGATTCGTTGTTGTACTCCCACGGCTTGCGTCCCCTCGCGTAGTAGCCGTGGTGGACGTGAAGTGTTTCGGTTTTGGAGCCGCAACACCGGCACGCGAAACCATCACGCTGGAGAATCTCCAGGCGCTTACGTTGCCATCTCGGATCTCTTAGAAGATCGCTATAGGCCATTGCCTCACCGAACCTTTCTCACCAAACCTTAAAAGAGGGGCCGGGGGGCCGGTTCGGTGAGGAATTGGAACCCCACCGGCCCTGTCACAGAGCGACTGTGGCTCAGACAGTATAGCGCAAAAATTCATCGCTCGAACTCTCCTCTCTTTGCGTCCGCGATGGCCGCCTTCCCGCACTGCCGGCATACGAATCCGAGGCTCCCGTTCCAACGGTCCATGAGTTCACAGGTCGCCTTGCGCTGGTGGCATATCCGGCAAGTGGTCACGATGATGTCTGCCAAGTAGCGAGCGGTCGGGAAGTCGTTGCTGCTCATCTCTCGACCTCCGCCGCCGGTTCGATCCTGAACTTGCGGATCGCTCGGATTTCTAGCAAACCTCTCGTCGCAGCCTTGCCGCCAATTTTGAACTCGTCATAGAGATGCGGAACGCTCATGTATCCCTCCCGGCAGTAGAGGCTCTGATCCGATCCCTTGCTATCGGTTCCGTCTTTGCGAATTCGCTTGAGTCTCGCGGTCCAGTGGAGGTCGATAGGATCGTCCTCGAAGTCGGAACGGCCATGCGTTCGGGCTCCGATCTTCGTCACCTCCCAGCACTCGGCCATCCACCGATCCGGTCCAGGCTTCGATCGGTAGCCGTAGCCGATTCTGCCGCCCGACTTCCTCCGCTCGAACAGTAGGCGATCTCCGACTGAGACCGGGCTTACGAGCGGAGCGAGAGCGTCGAGACGTTCCTGGACCTCGCTCTCCAGTTCGTGTACCTGAGACCTGAGATTCGAGATACTTTCTCGCTTCCTACTGATCGAGGCGAGGAGTCTGTCTCGTTTCGTCATACCTCCTCCAGCATGTCGAGTTCGGTCCTCTTGTCGAAGCCGTCCCGAAGCGGAGCCCCGGGCTCGGCCGCCATCGGCGGCTTGAACGTTGAGACCATGCAGCGGATTCCATAGTCCGGCGGCAACGGCCGATCCGGGAGATCCCATGCGACCATGACGTCCGAGTCATAGTCTGCGTCGACGACGCCCTCGGTCCCTCTCGGGACTCCGGCGAATCCTCGACGTGATCGCACCCGGGTGCCCACCGAGGGCCAAGGCTTATCTGAAAGATTCTCAGTCGCCGTCTCTGGTGCCCCTTGCTGCTTGAAGTTTAGTTCCGGGGGCTTCTCTACCCCTCCGATTATCTCCGAAGCGTCAGAGCGCTCCACTCCCAAACCATGAGGACGGCTCAGAAGCTCGACAGTCTGACTTAGCTCCGCGATTTTGTGGGCAGCGTCTTTAAGGAGAGCCCGCGTCGCCTCTAGGTCTCCGGCTCCGTCTTCGAAGCCGCCCTCGTAGGCGGCATGGAGTGCGGAGATAATCTCCGCGTATTGTCGATCACTCCATCCGTGCCGTCCCAACTTCGCAATCCAGTCTTCGAGTCCTCGGTCGAGCCAGCTCATCCGGTCGCCTCCTCTTCTGTCACCGACATCTGAAAGAGCGTCGGAGTCTGCGCCTTGATCTCTGCTGCTTCGCAGTACTTGACTCCATCGCGCCAATAATCGTAGGCGAGCTCGACTCCGATAGCCTTGCGACCCATCAGAATCGCCCGATACGGAACCGACATGATGCCCGCAAACGGATCGTAAACCAGCTCGCCGGGACTGGAGAAGCGCTGGATGCAGCGATCAATGATGTCGAATTGAAGCGGACAAATGTGGTTCTGTTGGCGCTTTCGCGTTTGCTCCGCGTTGAGCGTTCGCATACGCACGATGTCGTGCCAGACGTGAGCGGTCCTGGCCGGCACATTCAGAGCTTGAAACGTCGCCGGTAGGTGGTTCACCGAGTCGAGGGCATCGGCTTGGCTAACATGCTCATCGTAATCGTATACGTGGCCAGCCATGTACGCGGCGAAATGTTCGTTGACCCTCTGCAATGAGGTGTCCCGGATCTCTGTCGGCGTCAGATGGCGTTCCCCGGAACTGTTCCACTTTGCGCGTGCGTCGATCTGCCAGCGCCCGCGCGTGTAGGAATCCTTCGACTTGGAGACTGGAACGTCGGCGTAGCCTTTCGTGGTGTCGCTCGGTAGCTTCCGAAAAAGCAGCAGGTACTCGGGACACCCGACTCCCATCTTCGTCGAGTCTTTACAATTCTCTGTCCAGCCGAGGCGGTACGTCTGGTTGTTCTCGCGCACGACGTCAGTTTCGATCGTGATCATGCCCGCGAGCCGGAAGCCGTGCTTCAGATAGTGGAAGATCGTCAGGGCGTGGAACGGGTCGACTGTCGGCATGCCGTCTCCCGTCACGTTGCCGAACAAGATCCGGTCTTTGACGTGTACGCAGGCGACCCGCCCGGGACGGAGCACCCGAAGCAGTTCTGGCGTCAGATAATCCATCTGCTCGAAGAACTGGTCGTTGCCCGTTGAATGCCCGAGATCATTGAAACTCGGGCTGTATTCATAATGGTTGCCGAACGGAATCGAGGTCACGATTAGGTCGATGCTCTCGTTTTGCATCTCGGCGGTTTCGAGGATCGAATCAGAATGGACCGCTTGCCATCCTGAGCCGGTTGCGACGAGCCGCTCGACTCCGATCGAGCGCTTGAGGCCGCTTGTGATCGCGTCGGCTAGGTGGTGAATTCTGATGAGGTCGCTCATATTGGAAACTAGCTCCTTGTGGCGCTCCCACTTCGCGAGCAGCTCTCGAAGAATGGGCCGTTCGCTCTCGGTGTGGATTACGTGAATATGGACCGTCTGCTCTTGTAAGAATCTCCAGAGGCGGTGGATCGCCTGGATGAAATCGTTGAACTTGTAGTCGATACCGACGAAGATCGCATCCGAGCAGTGCCGTTGAAAGTTGCAACCGGACCCCGAGATGCGCGGCTTGGTCGCTAGATATTGAAGTTCACCATCGGAGAATGCGATGATTCTCTCCTCCCGAATCTCCAGGTCCAAAGAGCCGTAGACCTCAGACGCTGCTGGCAACTGCCGCTTGATCTCGCGGCGCTCATCTTCGAGGTGGTGCCAGATGATGAAGTGTCGGTCAGGGGCCTCGCCTATGATCTTGATAGCCTTGCTCACACGAGCGGATAGAGTGTCCCGCTTTTCACGGGCCGCTTCTGCGAGCGAAAACGCCACGTCTCTAAAGAGTCTCGACTGGCCGAAGTTGTCTGAGCCTGCTTTCGAGTGGTCGCTGTCGATCTCGTGATAGTGAACCTCAAGCGGCGGCAAGTCGTAGCCAGCATCATCGTGCCTCAGATCGCTCGGCTTCGTGACGAATGCAGCCCATGAAGATAGCCACGCCCAGAACTCCTGTTCTTTGTGAGGGTAGAGGGTGAGATTGTTCGCCTTCTGACTGTCCCTCTGAAAAAACCGCGTGAGCGCTTCCCCGGTATCCATGATGCCGAGGAATCCGCTGTAGTGGATCAACTCTTTAAAGCGGTTCGGGCTCGGAGTCGCCGTCGCAACGTAGCGGAAAGGTACGTCCGGGAAGATCTGGAGGAACTCTTGGAACGTCTTCGTCCCGTAGCCGCGAAGTACCGACGCCTCATCGAGTGACACGGCCGTGAGCCCTCCGACTGAGATTCCACCATCTCTGACGCGCTCATAGTTCGTCAGAACGACGTCGGCACCCGATGCCGCGACCTCGGCATCACTCCGGACGTACTCCGTCGTGAGCCCTAGTAGGTCGGCACCGTCGCGCTGAAATTCTTGCTTGACCCCGAGCGGACAGATCACCATGCAGACTCCGCCAATGCGCTCACGGATGATTCTCAGGACCTCTAGTTGAATCAGCGTCTTGCCCAATCCGAAAGCCGCAAAACAGGCACGCTTGCCTCCGAGCAGCATCCAGAGAGCCAAGTCCGCTTGGTGAGGTTTGAGACACGAGCTAAGATCACTCCGACTGACCTTGAGCCCTGACACCGGAGCGGACACCATCTTGTCTTCCAGAAACCTCTGATAGCTCTCTGGGTCGAATCTCTGACTCACCGAAAGCTTCTAGTCGTCTTGGTCTTGACCTCGATCGAGCCCTCTCCGATGATCGAGCCGGCGGCCTCGCCGTGAGCCCCAACGATCTTCTTGAGATGCTGACCGAGCCACGAGGTCTTGATCTTCTCCGCCGCGACGACTCGCATTGCGTCTCGAATCACCTTGACCCGGATCTTGGTGGGGTCAATGATCTCGAAATCCCAACCCTCACTCTTGCTCGCGCCCTCGACTGCCGGAGCTTCCTCGACCGGGGCTGCGAATGAAGCCGGCGTTCTCGTGGGAGCCTCTAGCGCTCGCTCAGCGGCGCGATCAAGATCCTCGGCCGCTCTCTCTGCGTCCGCGATCGCGGCCAGTCGGTCGCGCTCATCCTCCGCAGCAACGTCAAGTTCTGCTTGTCGCTTCCGCTCATCCTCCGGATCTCCAGGTGGCTCCGCCGCGAGCCGCTCGGCCGTTTCTTTCTGCTCGCGGGCTTCGGTCTTGAGCCGTTCCGCCTCCTCGCGCTCCTCCGTGGCCTTGGCCTCTAGCCGCTCGGATTCCTCGCGGGCCTCACGCTCGATACGCTCTCGCTCCTCGCGGGCCTTGCGCTCCGCCTCGGCCTTCTCTTGCCGGACCTTCTTATCGAATCCGTCGAGTAAGAGCTTTGCCGTCTTGAGTCCGCGCTCCGGGAGACTCCGGGCCGCCTTGTGTTTATCGCAGAGAGATTTCCAGAGGCTATGCGCTTGGACCTTCGGGCCGGGCTCTGTCTTGGTGCCCTCGAACCACTGATCGATTTCTCGAACCAGATCCCGGAATCCCCTCCCGGCCTGAACCACGATCTTGTACTCCTCCGCGCTCTCGACCCGCACCGGCAAATTCTCAATCCGCGCTAGTGCGGTCTCTCCGGTCGGGGCTTCTGTCGCGTTCCTCTCGATCTCTGATTGCGTTGTCATCTCATCTCCTTGTTCAAGTCGGCTCTGTGATTCCTGTGCCACACCCGGACGGCAGCGAGGAAGTCGGCCTCGTCTTCGTAGGGGTCCGTGGTAATGGCTATCAGTCTCGCCTCTCCTCGCTTCGGCCAGAGGCGTAGTACGTATCGTTTCGGACGGCGGTCTATCTCTCGGCGCTCGGCGATCCCGAGAGCGTAACCGGAGACCTGGAGCCCGGTCGCTCCGATCGGAACCGTCGAGCCGCTCTTGGCGTCAACCACCGCGTCGGTCCCGTTGAGTAGTCCTTCGTAGTCCGGCGTCCCCCCGTAGTGATACCGCTTCGAGACGAACCGTGACTCACCTCTCGTCAGCTCGAAGCCAGCCTCGGAGAGTGCCTTGACCCCGGCCTTGACCACCGGCTTTAGGGTGGCGTCGAGCGTCCTCCAATTGAGGTCGCCTTCGAGAGCGAAAAGCAGGGCCTTGTGGATTCGACGCCCACGCTCTCCGGCTTTCTCCAGGGCCCACTGAGGAGCGCCGACGAGATTGACCCCGAGCCCCGCCTCTCTGATCGCTTGAGTAACGGACGGAACGATGACGTAGTTGTCGTTGCGGTACACATGGCCGATCTCGTTGAAGCTCCCGCCGCCCGGTATCTGCTTCCCGGTGCCGACGATGCCGGAATCGTTCACGCGCCGGGTTCGGGCGAGAAGGTGGTCAGAATCTCAACGATCTTGCTATAGGGCTGAAGTCCTCGGCTGTCCCAATCGCCGGGAATCTCCGACGATGACTCAATTCCGAAGTGACGGAACAGGACCGCCTTGACCTGTTCGGTGGACCAGTAACCCTCGGACGATGCCGCTGCATAAAGTCGCTTCTGTTGCGGCTTCGAGATCCTCCGGCCGGTGTGCCAGTCCGCGCCGACGGCGGCCCAATGTTCGCTCGCGATGAAGGCCGTCAACTCGAACGGCCGAACGTCGAGCTTCGGAGGCGAGTCGGGGTTGCGACCGCGCTTCGGTTCGTTGCCGGGTCGATTGATCCCTCTGCCGCGTTCGGCCGGAACCTCTCGGCTCTTGCGTTCCGGTTCCTGTGGAGGCGCTCCATCGTTCTGCGGCTGGCCGTCGGCCGCGTTCCCGTCGTCGTCTTCGGTCGCGACCCCCATCGCTCCTGACAGCAGCGCTCGGCTCGCGTAGGTAACTGCCGAGTTCACACTCTGCGCGGCGTTGACGCCCTTCTGTTCGAAGATCACGAGAGGGATCGCGGACTGGAGCCACTGGCCCGACCTGTGGATGAGCCGAAGCAGATAGATCGGCTTGCCCGTTCTTAACTCCCGCGCCGCAGACCCGAAGGTAGCGATCCCATGTTTCGAGAGCCTCGGTTTGACCTCTTTATTGATCGCGCCGAGCGTCGCATACTTCGAGTTCAGGTGCGTGTTGATCCCATCCTTGGTGACCAACTCCAAACCGCTCTGCGCCTTCACGAGCGCGGCCGCGATCTTGTCGATCTCTCGCGATGATTCGATCCCGAGCGTCGCCGTCTCTGGTACGGGTTCGATCGGGTCGAGGGCGGCAGCATCCTCAGGTGCGTCTGAAAGTTCACCGATCGTTGCAGCGTTGCGCTGCCGTGTCTCCTCTGTCATCTGTTTCTCCTCCTGGGTTTGATTAGTACGAAGCGGAGACTTGAATCTCGACGAGCCCCGCTCGCAGCCGACGAAGGTAACTCTCGCAGCTAGCCTTGCCGCCGAACCACCAGATCGCCCTCGTGAGTTTGTTTCGAACGCAAAGGCCTGGACCGTCACACTGCGAAGTCTCTAGGTGCGAGTAGGCCCCGGCTTCTAAGGGCATCATCATGGTTGCGTTCATCCTGCGCTCGCTCGTCGTCTTATCTCATCGCCGTAGGCCGCGAGAAATTCAGACTTCGAAGAGCCGACTCCGGTTAACACTCCGGCCACGAAGCCGGAGAGCGAACAGCCCACCTCCTTGGCGGCCTCGTTGAGCGCCACCTTTATATCTGGCGCAAGCGTGACATTGAGCGGCGCGTCCGCTTTTGGTGGTCGTCCTCTTGGCATTTGATTCTCCTCTCGGTTCCGTGACCGGGATCCGTCCCGGCCGCGCCCCTAACTTATCCTAAAATGGACCGTAAAAGATAGCCTTTGTCTAGCGACCCCTCTTATCCTTTAGATAGCCGGGAGTGTCGGAGTCCAGAATTGCAGGTAGATAAAGGCGATTGCGAGAAAAGCACACACGGCTCAGAAAAAAGCTAGACTTTTCGGAAAATAGGGGATAGGATTCCCTCAGCGAGAGAAACAGAGACACGGAACGCACTAACAGGAGACACGACCATGACCGAAACCACGAAGCGGAAACCCTCCCCGATCCTGAAGGGTGGGGCGATCTACATCAGCGACAACGGGCGGCTCATCTGCGCCAAGTGCGCCGGGACGTCGGCGCTCTACACTGGGCGCGATATCTCCGGTCAGCAAGTCGAACGGCTCGCGGTAGAAGACGTTGCGTATTTCGAAGACGCCACCCGCAAGCCGGTCACATGCGAGGCTGGCTGTACGTCGGTTTCGCGGCTGTCCGGTTCTGACGGATGGCCCGCAGTCCGCGAGTCAACGAAGGACGGTTTTACAGTCACGTTCGCGCCAACCACTCAGCAACAGCGAGTGCGGTCAGAACAAAAGAAGGCGAGTCGGAAAAGTTCGCTACTGCAACAGGTCGGGCGCTTGCAGAGCATCCAGAAGCGCAACCATCCCGACTCCGACAAATGGAGACAGGCGAGCGTGGAGCTCGCGCCACTTTTCCGAAGCATGGCAGAACTGGAACCATGCGAGGCGTCCGCATGAGACGCATTCTGATCGAGACCCGCCGCCCCTGGCTCTGTCCCGGCTACATGGTAGTCGGCCCCGTTCCGGTGGCGAAGGACTACTCCTGGTCGCCCGACTCAACGACGATACTCCGCCTGGAGTGTAAGACAATCGACGATCCGGCAGCCGCCAAGGATCGCAAAGCTGAGATCATTCAGCGCGACGGAATCGTTAGCGTCGAGATCTCGGAGGTCCGATGACGGAATCAGATTTCATGTCGCTGATGATCATGAAGCTCGTCGCGTTCGTTGGTGTCATCGCCGTCGTGTGCATTCTATTCATCGCGGCAGACAGGCAGGCCAACCGAATCCACCAGCACCACCTCGACCACCACTGCGATCAGGTTGAATTGTCGGAGGCCCGGTGATGCTCATAGCCGACGTCGAGATCCGCTACTGCCCATCCTGCAATCGCCACCGCCAAGTCAGCGTCGGGGTCGCTTACGGCTCCGATCGAATGCAGATCGGCTGCGGCACCTGTGCGACCGAGATCGAGTCCGGCGTCCTCGTGACTCCGGGCTGCATATTCGTCCATCCGAAGTGCCCGTACTGCGCTCGCCTGGGATACCACCTGGACGGCTGCCCGGCACTTACGCCGAGCCCGGCCAAGATAACCTACCCGGCCGGTACGATCCGGCTACCAATCTGAGGAGTAGAGAACGATGACAAACAGAATGCTCAAACGCGCAGGCAAAGACGACGAGCCCATCCGGGCGATCAGCGTCCCCGATTTGTGGCTCGTCAAAGATCTACTCGAAGACATGGAGCCTCCCGAGGCGAAGGCCGCGCGGTGGACCTTGGAGGCGTGGCACCTAGCCCACGATATGAAGCGGCAACTCCAAAAAGACTCCGCTCTCATCGAGGCGTTAGAGACGGTCGAGACGGCGGCGAGATCCGAGCTGCTGAGTCACGGCGATTTTGCGGCTCTCGAAACCGCTCTCGCGACGCTCGACGCTCAGAGACGAACCAACGATGAGGACGAACGATGAAACAAAACAAGCTCAACCGCGACCGCAACCGACAGGCCAAGAGCCGACGCCAAGCCGGTTCCCGTTACGCCGAGAAGATGATCCGCCAGGAGAACGACCCGGTTCTCTCCGCGTCCGGACTCCGGCCGAGTACGAGGAAGCGGATCGCCGCCCGGTCGATGTTCGATCGCGAGCGCACGTCGGAACGAGGCCTGAGGGAATGGTTGAAGCCTATATTGATTTTGGATGCGGAATTATTTTCTTCGTGGTGGTCTGCTGCGGCTTGCTTCTGATCGGCACTGCAATGAACGAATTCAAGCGATGAGAGCCACGCCGAAGCCCACCCAGTTCAAGCGCCTTCCGATTCCCGGAGATCCAGGAGCCGGGGCCGCCTCGACGCCTAGCGTCAACGTGTGGCTCGATGAGACCTCGACACACCTCCGCTTCACCGCCCGACGGGACGCCTCGGCAATCTCGAAGGGCATCATTCGGATTCGCTTTCCCTACGACCCGGCGATCGTTCGCTCGGTCAAGGATATGGTCCCCGGACGTTCCTGGAATCCTGGCCTCAAAGAGTGGAATGCCGCTTCGACTCCGGACGCGATCAAGGCCGTCGTTGAGTTCGCGAACGCCAACGGGCTGAGCATCGACCCGGCGCTCGCCTCGATGTCTCTCGAATACGAAGACCTCCCACCCCGGAGGATCATTCGAGATCCCGAGGGCCACTTCGAGATTCACTTCCCTTGGGGCCAAGAACTCGGCTCAGCAGTTCGTACCCTTCCGGGACGAGAATGGAACGGCGCTTTCTGGACCGTCCCGGCTGAGGCATCCGTTATGCAGGCGCTCGTTGACTTCGGCAAGCGGTATGACTTCGAGATGGAGCCCGGCCTAGAAGACGAGGCGCGAGAAGCTGTCACCTCGATGACGGCCGCAGTCGCGGACTCGAAGGCAGAGAGCGGGACGATCGAGATCGAGAACTTCGGCCAAGGCGGTGACGCCCTGTATCCGTTCCAAAAGGGCGGGGTCGAGTATGTCCTGTCTCGCTGCAATTCCGGTGGCGTTCTCATCGCAGACGAAATGGGACTCGGGAAAACTCCGCAGAGCCTCGCAGCGATCGCCGCCAAGAACGCCTACCCCGCAGTGATCGTATGCCCGGCATCGCTAAAGGAAAACTGGAGACGCGAGACACAGCGCTGGCTGCCCGGCCGCTCAGTCGTTACCTTGAAGGGCCGCAAGCCGATGATGGATCTCTCTCTGTTCAACGCTCACGTCTATGTCCTTAACTACGATGTTTTGCACTGGTGGATCGATACGCTCACGGCTGAGGCTCCTCGGGCTCTTGTACTAGACGAGAGCCACATGACAAAAAATGCACGTGCCAAACGTTCAAAGGCTTGCAGGTCTCTTGCGAAGTCTAAGACCCTTGACCTAGTTCTGCTTCTTACCGGGACTCCCATCATGAATCGTCCCGCCGAGTTAATCTCCCAGCTACAAATCATGGGACGGCTGGAGGAGTTCGGAGGATGGAAAAAATTCACGGGCCGCTACTGTCAGGCATACCAAGGACGGTTCGGCTACAACACCGACGGAGCGGCGAATCTTGAGGAACTAAATTTTAAGCTGCGTAGCGTATGTATGGTAAGACGGCTCAAGGCCGACGTGCTGAAAGAGCTGCCGCCGAAGGTCCGCACTCGGATCGTATTGCCCCTCACCAACCGGGCCGAGTACGACCGGACCGAGGCCGACGTGATTCGATGGATCGGAGAGCAAGCGTCGCTCAATACCGAGAAGCGCGCCGAGTTCCGCAAAGCCGCGATAGAGGAGTGGGACGAAGATCGCTGTAGCTCAGTCAAGGAGTCGGCCTCCGGTCGGCTCAAGATCGACGCAAGCCGCGCCGAGACGCGGAGCAATCTAGAGCAGAGCGGCGTGGGCCGGAAAGGCTACGTCGCGGCTCGGGCTCGCGGACTCCTCGCGTCCTATCGAAACGACAAAGAGCAGAGGGCCGCCCAAGCCGAGCAGCTCATCCGGATCGAAGCTCTGAAACAGGTCGCCGTCGCCGGCAAGATGAAAGCGGCGCTCGGTTGGATCGGAGACTTCCTGGAGACCGGCGAACAGCTTATCGTTTTCGCTACTCACATCAACGTAGTCGAGGCCGTCGCGGACGCCTTCCCTGCGTCTCGGAAGATCTATGGCGGAACGCCTATGGAGGCCAGAGCGCAAGCGGTCGACGACTTCCAGAGTGGCAAGGCCAGAATCATCGTCGGAAACATTCAAGCGATGGGAGTCGGCCTGACGTTGACAGCGGCTTCCAACGTCGCATTTTTGGAGCTACCCTGGACACCGGCGGCCTTAACCCAGGCAGAAGATCGCGCGCACAGAATCGGCCAGGACAGCGACTCTGTCACGGCCCACTATTTACTGAGCGAGAGGACGATCGATGAAGAAATCGAGAAGCTGATCGCACAAAAGCGCAAGGTCGTCGAGGCGGCGACGGACGGGACCGGGGCGGAAGCCTCGAAGACCTCCGTGCTGTCCGATCTCGTCGCGACCCTACGCAAGAGAGGAGGAGACTAGATGACAACTGAGGAGATCAAAAATCAGAGACAACACACCCTGGCCTGCGTCAAATTCTGCGAAGGCTTTCAGAGCGATACGCTACCGCCCGGAGGCTTGAAGTACGCTCGCGCCGCGCTCAAGGGTTACGAACGCGAGTTGAGACTAGCAACCGATCGCATCGCCGCCCTCGACAGGATAGTCGCAGCGGCTAAAGGCGGGCGCGACATGCTGCGCGAGGCTGCTAAGCAGTTTCGCGGGCTCGGCTGTGAAACGGGTCACGGCAACGGCGCAACGGCTCATGCAGACAATATCGACGCTGCCCTCTCCGCCCTGGACTCCGAAGGGGGCGAGTCGTGAGAACCACATGGCAGACCGTCTATCTGGTCGTGTTTCTTCTCGTTCTGGTCTTACTCGCCCTGATCTCTTATGAGGCGTCCTTGACGATGATCTCCGACCGATATCGAGTAGAGCCTCCGGCCGAGCCGGTACTGCCGGAGGTACTTCTGACTGTTACGCCCGCGACGGGAGGTGAATAGATGCCCAATTGCTCAAGCTGTGGATCGCCCATCCCCGAAGGCCAAGGCTCAAGCTGTTCGATGTGTTACGGCGACATTGACCATGGCAACGACGGCTACTACCGGCAGTACATGGAGGATTGGGAACAAGCCGAGGCGCAACGCCAACACGAGCAAGAGCAGCAGCGGCCAGAAGACCAGGGGCCACCCGAATGAACACTTTCAAGATCGCCCGGCTCTACCAACGACCCGAGAAACGGAGGCTCATTATCAGAACAGGACTCACGATCTGCGAGGCCCGCGCTCACTGCACGGACTCAAACCACAATTCACACTCCGCGACGACTGGCGAAGGCGCTCAGCACACGCGGGAAAACGGACACTGGCTTGACCAGTTCTACAGGGAGGATCCAAGAGGATGGTAAACAAAAACAGAGGCGGCGACGAAACCAGGGAGACAAGCCCGAGCCCCGCCGCCGCGAGAGAAGATGACGCCGTAGATGCTATCAGAACTGAGGTGCAGTGCGAGATCTGCGCAAAGCCACTCTGCGGAGACGGCCGCCAAGTTGAGGTAGTCATTACGACCCTCATCGGAGGGATCGTCGACGCGAAAATCGTCGGAATAGTCTGCAAGGTCTGTTCGGCCGGGTCAGAATTCGAGGTCCTCGCGAACGGCTCACCGATCGGCGGAGGCCCGAGCTATCAAGAGAGAAGAGACGCCGAAGCTGACGGTGACTTCGACGACGAGGCTTACGAGCGGGCCTCAAACGCGGTAGAGATCGATCAGAAGATCCGCGAAGCGCTCGACCCGGTACAACTCATCGAAGACGCGGCCAAGGATCTCGACCGCTGGGAAGCCAAGCTCACAATCCCCGAGGTCGCGGCCCGGATTCTCGACCAGAGATTCGCCCCTATCTCCGCCGCCCTGTGGGCCAACCGTGGGGGCTTCGGAACCATCACGGCCCTGGCTCGCGCCGCCTCCGGCGTATTCGCCCGTAGAGCCCTCGAAAAGGGGTTGCGGGGAGAATCCCCCTCCGAAGCCGCTTTGCACGGCGAGAGGCCCCAGGAATCGCCACAGCGCTGGTCTGAGGACGCTATTCCTACCCCGCCTACGGCCGTAGAGATCCTCCGCCGGGCTCTCGTCGAGTCCGACACCCGGTATATCTCCTGCTGTTCTGACCCGATCGAAATCGCGAAGCTCGAAGTCAGAGGCGCGAACTTCGTCCGGTCGGTTCTGAACCGACTACTCGAAGAGATCGAACTTGAACGCCAATTTTGAAAAGAGGAGGCTAACTCAGCTGCTCGGTTCCTTCGGGGCCGAGCGGCTTTTTTTATGTCTAGATGGTGGAGACGGCCGGAATCGAACCGGCGTGCAAAGAGTCTTCAACCTGCGAGTCGACGTGCGTAGTTGGGAGCGGCTTGAGCTGCCCTCCACCAGCCGAGAATTGTGGAGCAACGGGGACCTCGGCGGACCCATGTAGACCAACCTTTCGGGTGGTCGCTCGTGGTTTTCGCCAGCTTGGTGTCGTTCGCTCCCGCCATGCGCTGGCGACCCTGCCGGCCGGGGAACGTCGCAGCGCTAGGCCGCGAGGGGCAAGGCTCGCAATTCCACCGCCGGAGCGGGAAACGCCAGGACCTCGCCTTGCTGATCGTTTTGATCGGCAGTTGAGTTGGTTGTCTCTGTTACGTCCGAGACGCGACGGCACGCACGCGGGTCTCTGGCCTCCCTGTCGAATCCAATTCGTCCCCATGTCGCGAGTGAGCCTATCACGCAGGCTTGATCTCGACCGCAATCGCTCCGGCCGCTCCAGAGCTTCCCGGAGTCGAGACCGACGCATCCTGATCTTGTACGTCGTAGCGGTGAGCCGAGATGATCGACGTGGCTGAGGTCCGGATACCGAGCTGAGTCCAGGTCGACTTCTCCGCCATCGTTAGAGCGCCCTCGTGTGCCGCTACGACGAAGGCCCGGTTCTCGTCGGCCGCGAAGTTGGCGAGCGCCGCGAGCACGGTCGCATCATCAAGATCAGATCCGGTCGATGACTGGACGATCGCGCCGGAGCCGTTTGTCCCGCTCGTGTCGACCTTCGCCGCGTGGACGATGGACCACGAGCATTCATCCTGGCTCGCGCTAAAGCTGATCGTAATCGTTCCGGCCGAGGGTGCAGCACCGAGCGCACGAAACAGCGTCAGCCGGCTCCGGACTCCGCCGATTGCATCGTAGACGACCGTCGCAACCTGGACATAGGTTAGGCCGTTGCCGGCCAGCGTCGGAGCCGGCGGGTCCGATCCGGAGGAATCCTTGGAAGCGACGCCGACGAGGACGAGCGCGTTATCCTGCGGATCAACCGAGGCCGTGACGAACACCGTCCCCGGAGTCGTGCTACCGGCGGTCGAGAGGTTCTCGCAATCGACGTTCGTCCGTTGGAGCTCAACAGCGATATTCCCGACACGCCCAGGACTGATTATCGTAGCCGATTCGTCGGGTTCGGTCTCGTGCCACGCGGCAATGATCGGCGATGTCCCGGTACGCCTTCCGCCTAGTGTCCATCCGGCTTCCTGTGTCATGACTGTGGTCGCGATGCCACCAGCACCGGCGGCTGGTCGGTTCTCGAATCCACCAAACGACGCGAGCGCGGCAGTAGGGTCTATGTCCGCAACGGCAGTCGCAAACTGCACGATCGCTCCCGCTCCATCCGCCCCGCTCGTATCGACAACTCCGAACTCCATCAGGAGCCAAGAGGTCCGAGCCGTCTGTCCTGGATGGGTGATCGTGAGAACCCCGTCCGATGGCGTTCCCATCGCTCGATAGAGTGAGTTGCGCTGCGTGTGTAGGCTCCCCGAATTGACGACGATCGTACCGACCTTGACCCACGTTAGGCCGAGCCCGGTGACGCTCGTCGGCTCCGGCGTCGCTGTAGTCGTATCCCGCCCATAGGTCAACCAGAGGAGGAGGAGCTTGTTGTCGGCCGCGCTCGAGACGTTGCCTGTCGTGAATATAGTCTTGGCTTGGTTGGTCTCTCCGCCCAGGATCAAGAGCCGAGCATTGGCCTCAGCTGAAAACTCCACGAACGGGCCAGCATGAGCCGGGACGAGCCCGAGGTGGAACCAGATGTGGCCGTTCCGTCGAGCCTCGAAGTCGATCGCGTTGACGTGGTGCTTCTGCGTCCCGTCGAGCCCGGTCATTGTCTCCGAGATCGTTACGATGTCCGAGACCCCTAGGGCCGCGAACTCTGCCGCTCGGTCTACGTTCTCGGGGTCGAGAAATAGAGTCACCTGACGCACGAGCTTCTCTTCATCCGAGAGCGTGTTCTTGAACCAGTCAACGAGAGCGCGACCCGTCGCGATGTCCGACTGATAAGGCATCTCGTAGGTCATGGCGTGTTCGCCGATCGCCGCGATCGAAGCCGCGTCTTCGGACTTGAGAAACAGCCGCTCCTTGGCCGAGACAGAGATACCGCGAGCCTGCAACAGAATCGTGCCGTCAGCCTTGACCGGAAAGACGGTGAAGCCCGCCGAGTTGACGATCGTGAGCTCGACGGCGTTGCCGCTGAACGCTGGCGTCACCGTCACGTTAGCCGTCTCGTCTGTCCCCGAACCGTCGAAGAGAGAGTTGAAAGCGAAGTCCGTTCCCGAGACCGGATTGACTAGACTGATACCGGCCGCTCGCACCCCGCGCTCGTTCGGATCCGTAAACATGCCGCTGATAATGGTCGTGCCGGTCGGGAATGCGAGCGGCTCAGTCATCCTGTAGACGATGACGGTCGCCGTCGCGATCTCACGCGGAGTCATCACGCCGGCCACGCTATTGATCGCCTCCAGACGAGTGTCTTCTACGATCAATGGATCGGAGTTGATTAGATCGCTTTCGGTGATCGCGAGATCTACGTTGAGAGACGATCCGAAGACAGCCCGCTTCGCGTTTCTCGGCTCGACTACCAGCGTTCCGTCTCCCTGCATGTACCACGTCGAGAAACTCGAGAGTGCGAGCTGTTGGGCAATCGTTAGCGGCGCGCTCCGCTCCTCGCGAACGAGGTCGAAAGCTATGTCGTAGATGTCTGGGCCCGGAGAGACGCTCGACGCAATCGGCTGGACCGTCATCAGGTCGATCAAAGCCTGTGCCGCGTCATTCTCCGAGATCCCTCGCTCAACCGTGCTCGCTGCGATCCGAGCGCGGGCCATCTGGTCGATATAGTCCCGAGCCTCGATCTTGACCAACCGGGGGATTCGATGCTTGCCACTCTCGGGTTCGATCCTGGTGATCGTCCCGGTCCAGAGGGCGAAGGTCTCCTCAGATTCGACCCACCCAACCTCGACCCAATCCTCTTCGACCCAAGAGTCCGCGCCGACTATCGCCGTCACGCGAACACCGATCCCGCTTGCGAATCCGGATCGAACGTTAGCGTGATCCGGCGAATAGAAGCCGTCGAGCCCGGCGGAGTTCTCTTCGTTATTGAGCAGCAGGAAGTGAAGCAAGCCAGTCCGAGCGATGCGGTCTCTTGGCCGCGTCCCAACTATGCCGCGAGAACCCCGGATCGAACCCTCGCGAACGTCACGAGTGACGTCGGTCCAGCCGCTCCCCGCGCCGGAGAACTCCATCTCGATCTTGAGGTAGATGTTAGCCACGTCACGCCGCGCTCTTGAGAGACTCATCTCGGCGTTGGATCTCTACGCTCGCCTGCTGACGGATTAGGCTTCGAGATAGCTCGTCGATCGAGTCCGCGAGTAGATCCCCCCTGCCGCCGCCGTCGCCCGAGATTGCAGCCGAGACCATCGCCGCGACTCCGCCCCCCTGCTTCGCCGTCAAGACCTCTTCGCTGCCGTGGAGAATGGCCGGTGTCCCGAGCGCCGAGAAATTCCGGAGGCCCCCGGAACCGTGCCGAAAGAATGGTTTGTTCTGTTTCGGATCTGTCGGTCGACCGCCCGGCGAGAAGTCTACGATGTCAACGTTATCGATTTTTTCAATGAGGCGGCTAATGTCATCCCCGGCAGCAGAGGCCGCATCGCCCCACTCCTCGAAGGCAACCGGGACGCCGCCCATCGCTTCGATGAGCGCGTTCAGTGCGATCAAAAGCCGGTCGAATCCCTTGATCAGAATGTCCTCCATCGATAGCCCCTTGTCGGCTACGACGCCTTGAGCGAGGGCTTGGTCGAGAAGGCTTTGAGTATTCTTATCCAACTCGAAACCGTACTGCTGCGATAGGTCGTTAAGCTGCTGGAGTTGAGGAGCAAGTATTGCGAGAGCCTCCTCCGCAGTGAGCCCCGAGGCTACTAGCCGCCGGAACGAGCGCCGGATACTGTCACCAAAGAAGTCGAATTGGTCAGCAGTCAAGACGCCCATATTACCGAGCGCGGCTGTCGCGGCAGCGACGCCATCGAGCTGTCCAAGAAGCCGGGTGAGCCGCCGTGAGCTCACGACGTCGATGATCTCTCCGAGCCGTCTGAAAGCCTCCGGCAATTCCAGCCCAAGCTCTAAGCCGCGCTCTAGGATGACGCTGAACGACTCCCCGAGCAGCTCGATAATTTCAAGGATCGGCGCACCAGCCTCCATCATGGCGTTGAAGGCCGCGACCACCGCTGAGACGGTGAACTCGATCTCTCGTCTATTCGCATCTCCCGTCGCGGCTAACAGCGTCTCTACGCCTCCGATCAACGCGGCAGCCTGCTCGACTAGAAAGCGGTTTCGTTGTGCGAGAATCTCTAGCGCCTGATCAGTCAGTTCTTCGATCTTCTCGGTCACGCTGCTGATCTCTAGGCCGGCGGCGCGAGCTGCGTCAGCTACTCGTAGAATCGCCTCCGCTCCCTTGGGACCCAAGGTCAAGGCGGCGTCGATGAATGCGCCGAAGTTATCGTTGAGAATCTGAGTCGCCTCGGCGGCCGTGAGCTGTCCGCGCCGGACTTGGTCGATAGCGTTCATGAATACGTCACCGATCAGCCGTAGATCCAAGAGCGTCCCGCCTGCGTCCTCGAACCGATCGAGGATCTCACCGAGAGAGTCCCCGAGTGCGCTCACGGTCTGAGCCGACGTGATGAATCCTCGGTCCAGATCGGCCAGGGTCAGGAGTGCTAGCTTAGTGAACCTCCGGAGATCAAGCCCCGACTCGATCCCGACCTCACGGATCGCATCACCGAGGAATTGACGCAGCGCAGCGTCCGCTCCGCCCCGCCTGCCTAGCGCTCGGGCGAAGTCTGTTATCGAACTCACCAGGGCTTCGGAGAGGGCCAAGCCGAATTTCTTGGCGGCCGTCAGCCCCGGGTTTCCCTTGAATTTCTTCATCAGGCCGATCACGGTCCCGATCGCCGCCGCCATTCCTGCAACCCAATTTCCCGAAGCGAAATTCACGATTGCTGACATCGCGCCGATCGCTATATCCTGAGACTTGCCGAACGAGGCTGCGATCCCTGCCGTGATGCCCGCTGCCGTGCCGAGGACGGATTCCTTCGCTTCCTTCCAGCCGCCTTTGATCGACGCCAGGAGGCCGTTATTCGAGTCCATTCCTTTCGAGAAGCTGTCGAGCATTGTCGTTACGAACTGAGAGAAGATCGCACGAGCCCGGCCGACGAAGATCGCCTCCAGAGCATCACCGAATGACTCCGCTTGTATGACCATCTGAGCGATCGCATCGGCGAAGCTAGTCGAGAGCGTCGAGAAGGTTGTCCCGGCTTCGTCGCCCTTGTCGTTGATCCGACCGAGCGCGGCGGCAAAGTCATCGGCGTCGAATACTCCCCTAATCATGGCTGACCGAACCAGGCTCGTGATTCGAAGGATCTCTTCCTGTGAGCGGCTAGTGTCAACCATCGTCATTGCAAGTAGCTGGAACCGCTCCTCGTTTTTTCGCACCGCCTCGGAGTTATCCTCGAAGGCCCCGGTCATCTCCGTCAGATTCGACGCCGCTCCGCTGATTGATTTCAGAGAGAGTTGATCGAGCATCTTGGCGAGGCTGGAGACTTTCTTCGTGAGATCAAGAACCTTCACCCCTGATTCCTTGATCGGGCCGAGGAATTTCTGAGCCGCTGTCATCCAGGACTTCGTAGACACGTCGGCTTCGACGGCTGCGGAGGAATAGTCCTCCGTCCGATCTACGACGACACTGATGGGCTTGTTGAGATCTTTGAGAACCTTCCGGAGCGCGGCAAGCTCCAGCTTCGTAGAGCTCACGCGAGCGCTTGGTAAAACTTTCGCTAGCCGCTCGAAGTTCACCCGAAGCTCCTCCACCGTTGTAGACCCGGAGGCCAACTCCGCTGTTAGCTCAGCGACCCGGTTCGCCACGTCCTTATTCTGTCGACCGATTGCCGAGAACAGAGTCGCGATCGCAGCGAGGGGAAGCGCCAACCGACCGGCCCACAGCCCGAGAGTCTGTAATTTGCCAGCCGAAATCAGCGAGGCGTTCCCGAGCGCCGCAACCGAAGACGCGGCAAGGCCAGCGACAACGGTCAGATTCCCGAGAATGAATACGACCGGACCTGCCGCCGCCGCCATCGCCGTGACTGCTATTGCCGTATTCCGTACCGGGTCTGGAAGATCTCCGAACCACTTAGCGAAGGCTGCGAGCTTGTCGATTGCGGGAACGAGAACATCCTCGGCAAAGCTCTTGATCGTCGGCGCGAGAGTCGATCCGAGACCGATCGCCACATCTATGATCCGAGCCCCGACGAGCTTCATCTGCTTGAGGAAGCTCTGCATCTGCTTCGCCGCGACCTCCTCGGTCGTCCCACCAGCTTTACGAAGCTCAGCCTCATATCGTCGGATCGCATCGGAGGTCCCGATAAGTGGCAGGATCACGCCCTGGACCCGAGCCTTGAAGCCGAGCATATCAAGAGCGACGGTTCGGCTCTCGTCACTCATGTCGCCGAGAGCGTTCTCGAGATCCTCGACGATATCGGCCATGTTATTCATCTTGCCGCTGGCATCGAAGACATCGACGCCGAGCATCTCGTAGGCGTCGGAATTCTTGACGGCCGCCGCCGTCATAAGTCGCAAGATCCGTGATAGTCCCGTACCAGCGACCTGTCCCTTAACACCCTGATCTGCGAAGGCCGCGAGGACAGCGACGCCCTCCTCGACATCCTTGTTGAAGCTCTTGAGCGCCGCGCCAGCCTCGGTCGTCAGTGCCGTAGAGAATTGCTCGACCGAGGCGTTAGCGAGAGTATTTGCCTTAACAAGAACGTCGGAGATCCGCGTCATGTTCTCCATGTTCTTAATCACGTCATCTTTGATCGTGAGCCCAAGGGCCGATTGAGCATCGGTCAGAAGGTCGGTCGCCAGCGCGAGACCGAAAATCCCAGCCTGGGCGAACTTCGCTACGACGGGGAGCGCCTCGATAGAAGCAGCGGCGTCAAGGCCAGCAGAGGCGAGGAAAAAATACCCCTCTGCCATATCAGTGGCCGACGCCTCGACCGTGAGCGCAGTCGCACGAGCGACCTTCGCCATATCCTCCTTCATCGCATCGGACACGTCGCCCATGATCGCGATCGACTCCGTCATCTTGTCGTCGAACTTCGCGAAAGCTACTACCGCAGCCCCACCAATCAGGACGATCGGAACCGTAATTGCACGAGTCATACTCGCCCCGGCCGTACTCATCTTCTGACCGATCGCCTGCATCTTCTTACCGACGAGGTCGAGCTGCCCCGTCGCCTTTTTCAGAGGCCCGGTGAAACGGTCTCGGAGGATCAGCAATCCCTCCAAAGAACCGATATTTACTGCCACTACTCGGGCTCCTTATTCACTCGCGGCGGGGTCGCCAGGCCCAAGGCTCCGAAGACGGACGATCGCACCTCGTCATAGGTCGGCTTCGGCTTCGGTGGCTTATTCTCGATCGCGTCCTGGACCATGAAGTCGGAGACGTTGATCTTCTCCTTGCCACCCCCAAGATACGTCGCGAGACGGGCGATTGCGTAGGCAATGCGGAGATCAGCTCGCTGCTCACCGAACGGTTCGATGTCGTAGAAGGCGCGCCAGCTCACCATCTCCGACCAGCTCATCTCCGCCACCATACTGTCCACGTCGGCCCTCCCGAGTTCTTTAGCTAGGCGGAAAAAGAACCGCCGCCAGCGGCTCCGCCTTAGCCTTTTTTTTCGTCTTCTACGTCGCCCCCCGCCTGCATCTCGATCCCCATGTCGCCAACGATCGCGCTCATGATGATGTTGAAGGCTCCGATCGGGATTGTCCCCAAGCGGTCATCGTCCTTGCTCGTAAACAGCGGTTCGCCTTTGACGTTCTTGCAGACGGCTTTCGCGAAAAGACGGAGCTGGTCGTCGCGCTTCTCGGGGCTGCCTTCCGCCATGTCGTTGTGCTCGAGGACCTCGTCGGTAGAAATCTTCCGAATGAAAACTACTCCCGGCCCGCCGCCTTTTACGATCATGGGAAGCTCTAGACGTTGAACCGGCTCATCACCTCCTGAAAACAGGTCTTCGGCCGAGAGGACCCGCCCCTTGTCCGGATCCTCTACGGCCTGCTTTTTTCGTGTTGCCATGTTCCTTCTCCTCCTAAGGTTGTTTGTGGCCTATCGGCTTATGCGCCGACGGTTCCGATGGTAGCTCCGTCGTCAACGAACGGCCCGGACGGCTGAATCGTGACGGTCGCTTGACGCTGTCCGGTTCGCACTGGATCCTCGGGCACGAAGTTCAAGACCTTGCCGCTGATGATCAACTCATCCACGCCGTCCGCTCCCTGGTCACCCCGAAAGCGGAAGCCGCGAGTCTCGTTATCGTGCAGAGCGTTCTTGAGGCCTGTCGCCGCGTCATGGGTCGCGTGGTCGTGCAGGTAGTTGATCCCCAAACTCATCTCACCGTGGAGCAGGCGGTTCGATACAGTGTGGACCGATATGTTCGCGTTGTGGGGTGTCGTCTCCGTCGCCTCGCGGCTGACGTTCGGAGCGTCGATAGCGATGATCTCCGCGATGTCCGTAAAGACATTCGGAGCCCCGGTCGGGTCTTGCTCCATCGCGAGAATAGCTCCGTGTGCTGGTACTGCTAGCGTCATGGTGTTTTCTCCTTAGAGAGTTAGTGAGTCGGCGCGGTCACGGCGATACTGTCACACCGCGACTGCGATTGATTGCTCGCCACACGGCCAGAGCCCGAGTCTCTACCACGGTTCGACTCTTGGCTGAGACCGTTATTTGAGCTGAGAGCATCTCGTACTCATCGGCGTTGTGAGTTTCTTCGCTCTGGGCTGCGCCGGTTTCGTTGATCCGAATATACGGTCCGTCTCCGGTTGCGAGCGTTGCGCTAGGTCCGATCCAAGTATCTCGGCTCGCGGCTGGTGAGATGGTCGAGAGTCCGGCATCGGCGAGAATCTTCTGGAGGTCATAGGCCCACTGACCGACCGGGCCGGCGGCCATCGCTTCAAAGTTCATCGTGAACTGGATTCGATTATTTTCGTCGACCCCGTTCTCGAACGGCCGAGGCCCGAGCATTTCGAGGTAGCGCGTCATAGCCGTACTCCCCTGGCGATCCGCCCGGCCATCCCGATCGAGCGGAATTTCATCGGCCGCTCTAGATACTTCACCCCTCGTTGCGATCCACCGCTTCGGTCGAACTCGATCACCTTGCCTTGCCACGTAGGCGGAGATGATGAAGACGGATGCTCGTGGACAGCTGCCGCGTAAGCCGCCGCCGCTCCGCCAAACGTCATGCTGACGGCGATGTCTCCGATTCCTCCGCTTCCTACTCCGAACGTGAAGCGACCCGCCGAGTCTCTACCTTGTCCGTCGATGAACGGACCCGCAACCCGTCCCGAGTTCTTGAGCGTCCCGAGGTTCACCGGAACGAAGTCGCGCTTCGATAGCGTCATGATCTGCTCACCCTGGAGACGAAGCTGCTGACCGAATTTCTTCGGAGCCCGTTCGGCGATCGAACGCATGTGCGCGCCCATCCTTTTCGTGCCGGTCAGGGCAAACAGTGGCTTCGCCGGCATCAGGCTCTCCTCGGCCCCCCGGCCGCTACCGTCGCCTCTTGGTTGACGACAACGCTCTCGACGATTCTCGCTAACGCCTCTCCAGACGCCTCCCACGTCAACTTCGAAGCGAGCTCTAGCCCAGCCTTCGCGAACCGCTCCCGAGCGGACGGGTTCCGGTAGAGCCAGTCGAGCGAACGAATACAGTCGTCGCGGTCGGGTATAGCCCCGATCGTATGAGGGTGCATGTGAAGTGGAGCTACGAGCGCCGAGCTCGAACACTCGACCCCGGCCGCAGCGTTTCCGGGCCAACTCGAAAACGCCGAAGCGTTGGGGAGCAAGCACGGCACTCCGCAGGCCATCGCCTCATGCGCCGGCAGACCCCAACCCTCGCCCATGCTCGTGGTCCAGTAGAGATCGAAACATCCGTACAGATCCCGCATTCCCTCCTCTGCGATACCGACTCCGATGTCAGGCTCCGAGAGGATCACCCGGCCGCAGCCGTCGCCTTGATCCGATCCGAGGCCGTAGTAGCTCACGAGGCTTTGAAGATTGCATCCCTGGTCGCCGGTTGGCCCCACGTGGAGATAGAGATAAGCATTGTCGATCCCTGACTCATGGATCCATTCCGCGAAGTACTCGATCGTTAGGTCAAGCCGCTTTCTCTCCTGGTTCCGACCGACCACGCCGATGATAAAAGCGTCTTCTGGGAACGTGTCACCGAGAGCCGCTCGGCGCGCTTCCGCTCGGTCGACAGGACGGAACAAGTCCGTATCGACTCCGAGGCCGACGACCGAGATCGGGCCGTCATAGCCACCGACAATGAACTCGTCTCGACCGAACTCGGTCCAGGCGACGACGTGGGCCAGGCGGTCGAGATCGGAGCCCCGTTGGTTCTTCGCATCGCAAGCGATCCAGCCGATAGTTGTCGGCTCCGGCGTCGGCTCCAGGCCACCGCTCTCTCGCTTCCGATTCCATTTATCGAACAACTCGTAATAGCCGGGCACGTTCCAGGCGTCCTGGAGCATGACGACCGCATCCGGCTTGATCCGATCCACGAAGACCGGGAACCGTTCAAGGCCGAAGCGATCCCCTCCGCCGTCGAGGGGATTCAGGGCTGGCTCGATTATGTAGGGATATGGCTTCGAGAGTCCGGGGCTGCCGAAGTAGTTCATCGCGAGGATGATGACTTCATGACCGGCCGCGTGGAGCGCGTCGCACCCGGCGTGGGTACAGCGGCTAAAGCCGGTCGAGCAGCAGGCGTCTCCGATCCAGAGCACGCGCATCAGCGGACCCCGGGGTTTGAGAGACCGGCCCGAAGCATATCCACTTGCTCGCCCTTCTTGGCGACGAACAGACTGCGGGCGGCCGGCCCGCGAAACGATGCAAGTGCTCCGAATCCCACGTCCGTTAGCATTTGGTGAAATGCGGACACCGAAGGCACCCACCAGTTCCACCCTTGCCGTGTCCGGCCCTCGACATTCCCCCCCGCTCGGCTCGGTCCGGCGTAGCGCGCGATCGGCTTATCGCTCGGATCGACTTCGGTCTCGATCAGGCAGACGCCGCCGTCCTTCGTACAGTTGAACATGATCCGCAGCGCCAAGATCGGATCGCTGACGTGGTAGAGGACGCCGGAGATGATCACCACGTCATAGTGGTGCAACCCTTGAAATCTATCGAGATCGTAGAGCGAGGAGCCGACTACCTTGAGCTTGGCGTTAAAGCTGCTCGCTAGAAACGTGGTTGTATCTGCGTACTTCACGACCTCCTCGACGGCGGTCACTTTTGCCCCCATCGCAGCGAGCAGCAGGCTCATCCCCCCGGTCCAACAACCAACGTCTAGGATCCGGAGTCCGGAGAGGTCGAGACCGATCGCGCCGGTCCGGTCGATGAAGTCCGCGACGATTCGGATGTGACGGTCGCGCATGAGACCGGACATCTTGAACGAGCCGAAATCCTGGTCGTGTCCCCAGGTGAATTTGACGGATTGGTCGCGCTGCTTTGCCGGGTCCGAGTAGCCTTCGATCTCGTGGTCCTCGACGCCGATCATCGAGCGGACCTTCATCTCGAAGTCGGCGGCCGAGACCCCGACAAGCCGGTCGGCGTGGTAGCGCTCCCGCATGAGTTCGACGAGCTGGTCGTAGGTACTCATCGAGAGACCTCTCTTTGCTCCGAGGTCGCGTAGCCATCGCACAGAACGGCCTCTCTCGCCGTTTCTGCCCCTCTATCCGGGGGATTCTCCCCCCCAGAGAGAGATCGGCCCTCCTGGGCAATCCTCCGCTTATCCGTCGATTGGAGGAGCGATCTCCAGAATAGGCGAGAGATCACATTCTGATCGAAGACCGTAGCCGCCACGATCCGATCCTCCGTCGTCACTGGACGCGGAGGCCGGGAGAATAGCTCGACTAGGATCTCGACCAGCTTCTCTCCAGAGCATTCCGGGACGAACTCCGCGAAGCCATTGAACCAACGCCGCGTCTCGGGCCGGTCAAAGACAATCGGGCGGGCTCCATTCACGAGTCCCTCGATCACCGGCAGCTCGAAGCCCTCGACGTGGCGAAGACCGGAGACCCAGCGCGATTTATGATACACGCCCCGGAGGTCCTCGTCTTCGAGGCCGCTACAGGATTGCCAGTTACCGTCTGGCCGCTCCATCCCCTCGATCTGATTCGGGCCAACGTGCAAAACGGTCAGGCCAGCGCGCCCAGCCGCAATCGCGACCTCCTCAATCGCCTCTGCCTTTGGCCCCGAAACGAATCCAGAACTCACGACCCCGATCGATCTCTCTGGTTGGTCCGTGGCGCTCTCGCAGAACACCGGAGAGACGCCGAGCGGCAGGAGTAAGAACGATGTTTCACGTGGAACATCGGCCGACAGGTCGTAGTAGCTCCAGACCAGATCCGCCCCACTCCAGAAGGCCGACCACGCGGCCGGGTCATCTCCCCATTCCGTCGTCTTGTAGCAATACTGAATGACGGCATAGCGATCGCATCGAAGATGATCGAGAGACCCTGCGCCGATGACGTGGAGGATCTGTAGATCCGCGTCCTCGGGTCGGTCCACTATCTCGACCTCGGGCGGCGCGGCGTTCGCGAGCCCCTCCGCTGTTCGATACATCGCCCTGCTGAGCTTCCGCGGCAAGACCTCTAGGCAAACCTTCATAGCGCTCCTCCTCCTTGGGCGACCATTGTCGCACTTTGCGCTCGTCCCTCGGCGTCATCGTAGATCGCACGGTCGTCTCCGCCGTCTATCAGGTGTACGTCGTGGCCGGTGAGTATGTAGTTCCACGGCCGAATGTCGCCGTGGTGCTTCTCGGGTAGTGGCCGGTCGGAAATCATCGACGCGATTCTCTCCGGGCTCGGGTAGCCTCCGGCGAGTCGCCGATAGGTCTGGACGTTGATCCCCGCGATCCATTCGCGCTCCTCGTTCTTGCGTCCGAACCGAACCCGCTTCGAGTGAAGCGTCGAATCGATGAAGACCGGCCCCAGCGGTACGGAGTCGGGCACGTCGATATAGGAACGAGTGATCTGGACCTTCGGCGTCTCCAGGAGATACATCGGGCGGTCGAGTCCCGGCGTCGTGTGGCTCGGGGTACTCGCTATAATCCGTCGGCGGCAACTCGGCGCGGTCGAGACCATTTGAAACAGCGCTGGAATCACCGCCTGTCCGCAAGCGGCCCGGTCACCCGGTGGAGGCGTCTCGATGATGGTCCGATCCCCGAGGCCAAGGATCGCATTGAACGCTGGCCCCGGATCCGGGAAGTGGTACAGCACGTTCAGCGCCAGAACCACATCAAAATGCTCACACGACCCGAACGCCAGAAGATCCTCGACCGTGAGCCGCCAACGCAGGGCAATCGTACCGTCGAGGTCGTTCCGCTTGAAACTCTCCGCGAGCTGGAGGCCGCCGTCGATCGCGACGGCAACGCAGTCGAACTCCTCCGCCGCCCGGAGTGAGAAGTAGCCAAGATCGGCCCCGATCTCAATCATCGTAAATGGCCGCGTGTACTCAGAGAGAATCTCCCGAATCGCCTGCCAGCGAAACTCGCACTCGCGATCTCCGGTCTCTACGGCCCCACCTCTCTCCCATCGGTCCTGATAGCTCATGCTAGGACCAAGCCGGGGCCTCGGCGCGCTGGATCCCCTGGATCATGAACGTGTGATCGATCAGGCCCGTCAGATCATCGTTGAGCTTGACGACTAGCCTGTCGCCGGCCTTCAACGCGAGAGGACTGCCCGACCTCGTGAACGTCCATCGAGTAACGACGTAGGAGTCGCCGGCAGCGCCGTAGTCCTGCAAAATCGAGTCATAGCAAACTCGGCACCATTGGGCGTTAGATTTGACCGGAACCCCGTCCGTCAGATCGACGAGGATATTGTCATCGCTATCTCGGACTTCGATTTCAATGCCGTTGGTTAAGGCTGCAAGGGCTCCGTATGAGTCGGCCGTAAAAAGGCCTGAGTCTCGAACGAAGATGACCAGCCGATGGAGATCGACTCGGCCCGTCGCGGCAGGTCCTCCAGCGATATACAGAAACTCCTCGACCGCCCCCGAATAGTCGCCCATCGCGTTCTTGATGCCACTGCCATCTCCCACCGTATCGAGATAGCGGAAGATGGATTGGTCAACGTAAATACTAGGCGTCATCATCATGGCTAGACCTTTGCCAAGTTCTGGAGTCGAAGGACTGTCTCGTGCTTTCCCTGGAGAGTCTCGGAGCCCGGCGAGTAGGTCCACTCCCAGAGAGCGATACGAATCTCCGACTCTCGATCTGAGTTGTTCATAGCCGTATCCAACGCCTGGAGCTGCCACGTCACGAGCCCCTCGACTACGGATACGTTGTTGGCGTTGAGGACGTTCTGGCCGTCGCGGCTATTGATTATCGTTCCGGTTGCCTGGTCACATAGCGTCAGGATGAGCGCATCGAGATCGGAGTCTGGGATCGCTACACCAGCGAAGTCAAGCAGGTTGACCTGGTACTCCGGCGTGGTGTCTTCGTCAACCGGGAAGATAGTTTTCATTTCGTGTCGCTCTCTCTCATCTGCTCACTAGCCGTCGTGCTAGTGCGTAGAATCGCGCCGCTCGCGCTCGCGCTTTGGAGCGTATCAGTCGCCCCTTCTGCGCTACGTATCCGCTCCAGAACAGCCGCTACCGCCCGAACCCATCCGGCTTTCACCCAGCCTGGTTTTACCCAACCTTCTCCAGCCATGACGGACTACCCTGGATCTCCCCCGCCGATGTCCGGATTCACATCGACGCCAGAATCAGCCGAGGCACGAGCTGCATTCCGCTCAGCCTGGATCACGGCCACCCTCAGAGAGCAGGCAAGATTCGCAAGCGCAGCCTTCTTACGGGTCGTGTTCACAATGTCCCCGACCGCCGAGCAGCCAGGGAACAGAGCATTGACGTAGCAGGCCGTACAGGTCACGTCGCCGCTGCCATCCCAGCCGGGAGTGAAGGCGTCTCTAAGGTCTGAGAATGCGACGACCGAGGATTCGATTACTAGAGAGCCGCGGCCTCCAGTTGGCACGCAGGCTACGGAATTGGCCGATACGGTACAGGACTCACCCGAGGCGAACCCGATCTCGCCAGCGTGGGCGGTAGACGTAGCAATCAGGAAGGCTAGTAGAGTCTGGATGATTCTTTTCATTTTCGATTCTCTTCCTATGGCGCAATTACCATGCGCCGAGTTACGGCCACCCCGCCGACTGTTGCGCGCCATTCAACCGCGGCGAAGTCACACCCGACCCGAGCACCAGGAGAACCGCTTGCTGCATCGCAGAAGATCAAGACTTCTACGTCCGACCCGTCGGTGGCGCAGTCCGTGGTATTGAACGTCCAAGCCTCTGTGACAACGGTTCCTTCACCGGAGTTCCAGGCGATATTCGTTAACGCCCCGGTGTCTACCAGCGTTCCGTTGCAATGGGCGTCGATCCTGATTGACGGCGTCCCGGTTTGACCGTCATCGCATTTACGGGCGCGCACCGCCATCGTCTGAGCGCCTGCCGTTATAGAAGGGTTGTCGGACGGAGAGGCGAATGTGATCTGGCTGACGAAGGTGGTATCCGCCGCAGCCGTACACGAATCATCTGCGCAGTCGTCGGACGCATTCCAGGCATCATCTGTATCGTTGTCAGTCTTGGTGTGTGCGTCTGCTGTCGTGCAGTCCGTCCCGTCCTCCACCAAGGTTCCGTCGGGGCGAACGTCCTCTGCAAAGGCAGCACCAGCCACGAAGATCAAGGCGGCTAGGAAAAGGCTTAGCCTATACATCGTCCTCACGTTTCTTGGTCTCACGTCTAATCACTAACCTTGCAGGTGACATGGACCCGGAGCCATCCGGGGCTCCCTATCACCGAATCGATCTCCAGTGCGATCGGGTCTGTCGCGTCGATGGGTTGATTCTGGATCGTGTCCACGTCGCAGCCCGAGGCACACGATGACTGCGATCCTACGTCGCAAACCAATCCCGAGGAGAGCGCGTCGTCTCCGGTCGAGTTCGGAGTTCCTATTGCCCGCTCGTTGATGTTGATCGTGACGCTCGTCGCGGCAGCCACTGAGCACTGCACCCGGTCAATCGTACAGCCCACATCGAGCATGTGCTGAATGTCGCCGTCCTCCGCCGTAGTCGGAGCTTCCACTATGAAGGTGAAGGTGCGCCGTACCACTTCATCGTCTACGCCGAGCGTATCCGGGCTGGCCGCAGTCTCGGTGAGGTATGCCCCGGCGTAGTTGGCGTTTATATCCTCGCCGTCGATAGTACCGTCTCCGATATCTCCACCCGTACCTCCGTCCACCGTGCCATCGTCGATGATGTCGAGGTCGCTGCTCGTGACTGAGCCACCCGCATGTTCGATGATGTTGGTGATCTGTGCGTCGTTGGCGTCGATTGCCGACGTCATCCCACCCGCTGCCGAGCGGATCTCGATTCCGCTTATCACCGCTGCCGTAACCTCGGCGTTGTTGATCTTCAGTATCGCCTCAAGCGCCGTGGTCCCCGCACCGTCTGATCGTTCGAGGGCGAGAATGCTCTGCGTCTGAACGTCCGTGGTCGCGTCCAGGTCCATGATTAGCTTGAGCCCATCCAGAGCGGCAACGGTCGTGACCGGAGTATTCCAGGTCCAGGTCTGCCCCCACTCCTGGTCTGTTCCGACTTGGACCACTCCGACTCCACCGGCATCTCCGAGATCGTTGATCGCCGTCGCGCCGCCCGGTCCAAGATTCGCGCAGGTATCGGCTGCGGCAATCAGAGTCCCAGTCGAGGTCATCTCGACGCAGACATTCGAGCCGGGATTGCCTCCCGTATAAACCGCGAGAGGATCGGTGTCGTTCGCAGCCGTCTTGATCGACTGCGCTATTTCTGTGAGTGCATCGACCGCATCTGCGGGCAGGTCGATCCCGCCGCTCGCGTTGATGTTGTCGTCGGAGAAGTCGAAATTTGCGGTCCCCGCTGTGGTGAACACAAGCGGAACCGTCGCCTCGCCAGCGCTAGCGATGGTCGATCCGGTGCCGGTTGCCCCTGGCGTGATCTGGACTCGATTCACACCCGAAGCGACACCGGCTACGCGCAGGCTCTCGATAGAATTTATGATGGTTGAGACGTAACCGGCATCACCGCCAGAGCCCTGCCCGCCGAATCCGGTTGTAGGCCCGTGGCCAGCATAGGTGACGATGACCGGGAGCGTCGCACTTTGAGCCGCTCGCTGAAACAGTCCTGGCGACTCGTTGCTGTTACCGGTGAAGATCAAGGTGTTCGCGGCTGACGCCAGGACCCTTAGGTTCCCAGATCCGGTCAACGTCATCTGCTGGTCACCGTCATCGTCCGGGTCGATATTGAAGATGTTGCTCGCGACGAAGGTCTCGCAGGTCCCGTCGAGATCGTCATCGATACAGCCTCCCAGATGAGCCTGCCCGGTCCCTTTGCCCGACAGGTTGAGGTCGACATTCGTCTCCCCCTCAGCAGCGATCGTCGGGCCGACAGCAGTGATGCTAGGAGTAATGTCGACGTAGTTGACCCCCGATCCGACCCCGTTTAGCACCATCGCAGTTACGCCGTCTACGGTTGCGGTGATGTCCCCGACCCCCGCGTCCGTCACGGTCATATCCGAATCACCCGCCACGATCTGCGTCGGCGTTCCGCCCGAGTTTCCGTCTCCGGTTGCGCTATAGCTACTCCCCGAGTCGTCGCACGTACAGAGCACCTTCGTTGAGCCCGTGCCGGTTACGCAGTCAGACGCACTGTTGCCGTCCTTGACGATAAACGGCTGCCCCGGCTCACACGTAGGGGGCAGATCGACCACGTCGACCTTGGTTAGTGCGACCCTCTCAGACGCAGCTGCAAGGGGACTGCCGCCAGCCGCCGCTAGAAACAGCGCCATAACTACGGCAACAGTGAAGAACGAGCGGCGCAAAATTATCCCTGTTCCCGAGCGCTCACTCCGAGGATCTCTACCTCGGACATCTGAGTCGTCGTAGTCGAGGGCTCGTCAAGGATGGCTTGCCAGTACAACGTATCTCCGACGGCGCAAGATCCGTCGGGCGTGACCGCAGCCGTCGAGACGTGCTCCTCGGCGAACTGCGTAGCGAAGGTGATTGCCGCCGCCGCGTTGGCGCTCCAGGTATCGTTCATGGCATCGCCGTCGCCGCGACAGGACGCCCGGAAATCCCAATCCATAACCCCGGACGGCGTGGCGTTGACGTTAACCGCCCGCAGCGTGAATACGATCGTCCCGCCGCCGTAGTCATCGAGCCGTCGATTCCCCTCGAACTGCGAAGAGGCGTGATTGTCGCAATCCATCGTCCCGATCGCCGCGCCGGAATTAATCGTGGCCTCGACGGGCGGTTTGCAACGGGTCCCGTCCATGAAGAAATCGAACGGCTCCCAGTCTTCGGCGAGGCGGATCTCCTGTTGTACAAACGCCGTGCTCGCAACTTGCGTCGTACTGTCCCCGGTAACCTCAGTGTTCGTTGTCGCGGTCTGGACATCGTCGACAACGGTGGCTCCGATCGTTCCGCTCACGTCCCCGGCAAACGTCTCAGCTTGCACAAAGGCGGTCGTCGCGATCGACGTATCGTTGTCGTTGACCGACGGCGTCGGCGCGGTCGGGTCTCCGGTAAGCGCTGGCGAAGCTAACGGCGCAGCCCCAGAGTCGGTTAGAAGCTCTGCGTCTGTGCGGTAGTTGAATCGGCCCGTATCGCCAGGGTCAACCTGCACCCACTCACCGGCCAGTGGCGTATCGGCCCCATCGTCGAGTTCCGCCGTCCCGACAGAGTCCACTCCGGGCGCTCCGGCTGGGTCGGGTATGTAGGCGTCGGATTCACAGATACACCAGCGCTTCGCGCCTGAACCGGCGGTACAGGTGGCGTTCGCGTCGATCACCACGAACGGCTGCCCATCCGTGCAGGTTGGCGGAAGCGCAGCGAACGTGGTAATCGTAACTCCCGTTCGCTGAGCCAAAGCCGGAGCGACCCCTAAGGCCAGTACGGCCAAGATCGCGAGAATTGTTTTTCTGGTCATGGTGTCGCTCCTTTCGTTGTTCCTAGAAGACTGTCCAGCCCGGCTCCCACTGAATCGTATTCGTATCGATGATGAATCCGACGTAGACGTTCTGGCCCGGCGATCGTGTCACGGTTAGAGTCCCGGCGACCGTCGTCGACAGGTACAGATCAGTTCCGAAGCCTCCAACGAGACCATGCCCCGTAATCGTGACGGCGTGGACGTTGCCGTGGCGCAAGACGGAGTACTTCGTAGGTCCGTTGGTATGGACAACCAGCGCGAGGCCGCGTCCTATGTTCGCCAGCGTATCGGCCTGAGCCTTCACATAAGCGTCGAGCCCGACCCTCCGCACTATGTCGCCGATGACGAATGTATGCGCCTCGACGATCTGCGGAGCGATCAGATCATCGGCGTCGGTCGGCTCCAGATCATTCGCATCACCGGCCGTCCTCATTCTTCGTAGGTCGAGTTGGTCCGTCATCATTCAGCCCCTACGAAAAGTCAACACGAGCCGACCGGAGATCGCAACGGCGCTCGCAAATACCCTGAGCGCTTTCGGAATCCGAAGAAACTGACCCCTGAGATCGTTCGGTCCATCCGCGCTGACTACGCCAAAGGACCTCTCAAGATGGGCAGGTTCAAGGCAGGAGAAGACCGAAGCTCCTACGGTCTCGGTACCCGCCGCCTTGCGGAAAAATACGGGATTGCTAGAAACACAGCTCAGCAGGTCGTGTCTAGAAAAACTTGGGCTCATGTCGAATAATCCCTAAGGGAATTCCACAACTTCATGATGGGGGCCGTTCTCATCCGGCACGATCCGGACTGCTAGAGCCTTGAGATTCGTTCTCGGCTCCGGACGGTTCGATGGGAGCGTGTAGCGGAAGCCTTCGACCGTGAGCGAGTTCAATTCGAGGACGATCGCATGGACGCTAGAGACGACCTCGCGGCCGAGCTGGTCTCTCACCATCCGCCGCTTCCCACTGATGCGGGTATTCGTCAGAGTAAGCGCAGACCCGGCCGCTACAAAGGTCCCGGTCTCATCCTCCGCCCCCGGCTGAGCGATCAGCGTATCCGGAGCGAGGTCTTCGAGCAGTGTCGTAATCGCATCGGGCACGACTAGAGATCTCCTAGCGTCTGGAGAAACGGGAAGCGAGACGTACCGGCCAATCGCCGCGCTCCCTCTCTCCGCAGAGTCTCGATGAGTCGATCGATGGCATCTCCGGCGGAGTCTTGGCCTCCGAATCGAAGCTCTAGATCTTCGACTCTCTTTTCAACTAGTCCGCCGCCGAGCGCCGCGCGCTTCGCCTTGATCGCGTCCAGCGCCGCCGCCGCCGCGTACCACTTGTTCGGCTCCTCGCCCAACAGAAAGTCGATCTCCGTATCCTGGAGATTCGGAGAGTCATTCGTGTCTTGGATCTTGAGTCGGACCCAATTCAGATCGGTTCGAATGGACGGGTCGTAGACCACGGCGCGCTACTCCTCGGAAAGTATCTTTTCGATTCGGTCACTGATCGCCCTCAGGACTCCGGCCCTCGGCTTCGGCTTCTCATTCTCGGCTTCCTCGGCTAGTTCGAGAAGCTCGACATCGACTGTCCGGTTGATCTTGTTCGTGGCGTCGCCGACGTTTCGAGCGACGAGCGCAGAGGCTTCCGTTCTCGCGTCCGCCAGGTCGGCATCCTCCTGTGCAATCTCGGTCACCTTTGGATCGGTCTCGACTGCGGACTCGGTGACCAGTTCGAAACGGGGTCGAAAGCTGTGGGCCGTCTTGTCTGTCATCTGAACGACCTCGCCCGACTTCACAGCCCGGTGGTGCTTGCCGTCAAATGTGAGGTACTTGCCCTCTATCCCTGTGTACCTGTACGCCCTTTTGTCTTCGCTCATCTCAATGCCTCCTTTGTTCCTGTCTGTCTCTACGGTGGCGCGGCCCACCTTTATGCTGCGGCCGCTTGCCGAGGATCTCTATCGTGTCTCCGTGTGGGCTCATGATGAAAACCGTCTCCGCCTCGGCGCTCGGGACGGTCATCTGGAGCGGGTCTCCGCCTCCCTTGAGCTCCAGCTTGAGTCGCCAGCTTCCGGGCTTGCCGAGAGGAGTCTTGAAGATCCGAACGCACTCTGGCATCAGTTCCTCCGCTCCCCCCGGCTTGAGCGCCTTTAGCAAATAGGCCATGCCTCCTCCTCGATTGTTGAAAGTATGAGGTTTACGCAGTTCCCGCCATGTGAAAGATACCTGACCGATTGGCCTGGGTCGACCGGATCAACGGCACCTTGATCATCATCGCCTTGAAGGCGACGGCCATTCCGCCGTAGAGATCCCACTGGACCGTTTGCAGCTCCTCGCCTTCGAGGATCGCGGCCACGTCTTTGGTTAACTGAAACAGGACCCACTCGTCATCTGTCATCTGGTCTGACGTTACGATCTCCTCGATGCCGTCGATCTTGAGGATCCGGTCGCGGATCGTCTGGTCACCGTCGGCCTTGAAATCGTTGTCGATGACCACATCGTAGTTGCCCGGCAGGATGATCCCGTAGGGACCGAAGAACCGATCTCCCTGGAGGGCCGTCTTGCCGGTCAGAACATCGGCGATCATGTTCGCGCCCGTCTTCGTCGGGAAGTCCGACCACACGCCGTTCGTGCCGTGAACGCTCTGGTTGCGATTGGTCTCGGTCGTGAAACCGGGAATCGTTGAACTGCCGAACTGCGGGCCGCCGTTGATCAGGATGTTCTCCAGCTCCTCAGTGACGAGCCGCCCAGCCGTACCGGCCTGGGTGGTATCCAGTGACTCGCCGCGCTCACGAGAAGCCGACAATGTCCGAATCGAGATATTGAAATCCTTGTGGATGATCGGCACCGGAATACTGCTGAGCGAGAACTCCTGACGGTCACTATCACCGCGCGCCAGCCCGTCAAGCGAAATGACGGCCGCCTCCATGTCGGTGATCTTCTCGTACTCGAAAAGAGTCTTTCCGAGCGCGTTCGGAATCGGGACCGAGAGGCCTCGACTCAGAAGCATTGAGGTAACGGGAATCCGAATGACGCCTTCGGCGATCAACGTATCGTCGAATGCCTTCCATTCGTCTTTGCGGAGCGTGTCGCAGGTTCGAAGTTCGGACAGGCTCAGGTGCCGTCCGGCCTTGGTCGCGGCGAGAAGGCGCTCGGCAGCCCAACGGCCGCTCGACATCGCCTGACGCATAAAGGCCGCGCCACCATCGACCCGTGCTTGTTGTGTCTGCATTTGAATTGTCTCCTTGGGTTTCTTGGTTGTTGAATCGGAATCGCTGCTAGACGATCCAGACCTTGACGCGGGTCTTGACCAGAACGGCTCCGGAGGCCTCGGCCGCCTGCGCGACGACTGACTCTCGTTGAGTGTCATCGGTCGCGGCATCGGTTACGAGAGCGCGAAGCGTTCCGTCGCCGGCGGATTCGAGGTAGTCGCCGATCGAGACATTCTGACCGGACGGGATGAAAGCGTTGACGCGCATGCCGGGCGCGAAAAACCCGGCCTTCACCCGGTCGCTCGCGGCGTAGTCGACGGCCGAGGCGGTCCCCAAACCGATGCCCTCGCCGAGTTCGTCGCGTTCGAGCGCGAAGATAGGCGAGGCGTTGAGACCGGCGTTTGCGTGACGACGCCATTGGCCGGTGTCGACCTCGATGAGATCGCCAGGAGTGAACACAGCCGAAGCTGTGAGCTGCTCGTCGACAATCGGAGTGCCCCGAAGGGCAATTACTTGGCTTGCCATGATTGGATTGCTCCTATTTCGTTGGTTGGTTTGTTGGTGAGCCTAGTTGACGGCCCGGCGTGCTTTGACGGCGTCGGCCAGCGTCTTCGGAGGCGCGATGTCATCGCCATCGTTCGACGGATCTCCGACCGGCTGGCTCAGAGAAAAGTCGGGCTTCGGTTTGTTGATCTTGAGATCCGAGGCCAACTGACGAAGGCTGTTGAGATCCATCGCTTCGAAGGTCGCCTTGGAACCGTCGCCAGTCTTCTTGATGAGACTCTCGACGAGGCTCGCTCGCTGCGCCTTGTTTCGGTCCTCGGTCTCACTCGCAAGAGCGGTAAGCGTCTGATGCTCCGCTTTGCTGAGGTGGACTACATCCGGGTCGACGACCGGGGCCGGATCGACTTTGGGCTCGGGCTCGACGACCGGCTCGACCTTCGGCTCGACGACCGGCTCCGGATCTTCGAAGCTCGCGGCCATGGCCGTTAACTTCTCCTCATCGAAGCCAGCGAGCTTCTCGGCGCACTCGGCAGAGAACGGGGAACGCACAAGCGAGCCGTCCGTCAACCGAGCGATCAATGCTTTCATCGAATCGTTCATGGTTGGGGTTTCTCCTTCCGGGGTTTGGCAATTGCAGCCTTCGCTCGCGTTGCCGTTGGTTTTGTCGGGCTCGCTTTGGCCGCCCTCGGCCGCCACGGGCTCGAATCTTGTCACAGCTTTTACTTCCACTGGATCGCTACCCAGAGTCACGTCTCCAGAATCAGAAACCGTAAAGCTCCGGCTCCAGGTCATCAGCGGCTCGTCGGGCGGCCATGTCGTATAGACCACGAGGCCTTCCGCCGAGAAGACATCCTCGATCCAGTCGAAGGCCGGTACATCGGCTTCGAGCGCTCTCCAGAGCGCGGCCCACAGATCGCCGTCGCTCATCGAGTCCAGGGCGGCACGAAGAGTCACGGTCAATGCCGAGATCTGTTCGCGGGCCTCCGTGTCATCCGGCTTGCTCCGGATCGCGAGGGAGCGCATTACACCAATCAGCTTTTTCCAGTTCATATCCGGGTCCTCCTCGGCCGCTCGTAGAACTCTCTCGCGCGTCCGATCTGGCGTTTGTGGGGCTATCCCCCTCTGAGGCGTCCAACCGGGCTGAGACCGGGCAGCACGAGGCGTCCCGCAGCCCATTTCGACCGAACAAGCCCCCTCGGTTCCGACCGGCAAAAGCGCCAGATGGTCCGGAGCGATCTCGGTCCATTTCGAATCGTAGCTATCACCGGTCGGGCTCTTGCCTGATTCGTGTACCGCCGTGATCCAGCAGCCCACGGATACCTCGACGATCTCACCGGCGAGGACGCGCTCGACTACCACCTCGGCATCGCCTCCGAGGGCGGTCGCCTTCTCGCGGTCGAGCCACGCCTCGGTCTGTAGGCTCCCGTTTCGGAACGCCGTATTGAAACACTGTCCAAAAGCCATCGTCTCCAGGATGACCGGGATGTTCGCCGAGACCATCTGGCCCTCGATCGAGGGGTGGTCCGTCATGACCGGCTCACCGTCCCAGGCCGCCGGTAGCGCGCCAAGTTCCTCAGCCGGTACGAACTCCGGACCCGTCGAGCCGAGCGGTCTGACGACTGAATCTCCAACCATCATGATGACCGGGACGACTAGATGATCTCGGCCCTCGAACTCGGCAGTGCGGATCGCCGAACCGTCGGCGAGTCCTCGGAGTCCTACGTAGAGGCGGCGTTTCATTTACCCATCCTCAGACGCTTGTCCGTAGTGAGCCCTTGTAGTTGCGGCTCATTGGAAATCCTTCTTGCCTTCAACCCAACGTCTACCGAGCGTAGGAGAGGAGAGCATGATCCCCATGTCTCCCAGAGCACCCAGAAGGCAGGCAAAAAACTCTTTGATCGTCATGCCGCCACCAATCCCTGACCGCAACGGCAGTTACTTGATATAATGCCGTTAGCTAAAATCCAACCCGTAACAGACTGGAGATCGTAAACATGGCCCCGGAAATCGAAATCAAAAATCTTAACGACCTCATCCAGCGCTATCATTCCGGCGCTTCTGTCAACCAACTCTCGAAGGAATTGGGTATCAGCCGTGACGCTTTGTCCCGCCGCTTCCGGCTTAACGGTGTTCCAGTGCGCGGCCGGTCCGAGGCTGAGAGCGTGAAGTGGCTGGGTCTGAAGAAGGACCCCGCCGCTATCAAGCGCCAGTGCGGAGCGGCTTGGGCCGCCAGCAGAGGGAGCAGGACTCCTATGAGTCGTAAGATCGCCAGCGCCAAGACTGCCCACCAGAAGATGATCCCGGCTCGAATCGGAGAGGGAGAGGCGGAGCTCACTGCCCGTCTCTCCTCTCGCGGGTTCAACTTCTCCCGTCAATACCCGATCGGTCCCTACAATATTGATCTGGCCTTCAACCCAGCGCGCATCGCCGTGGAGGTAATGGGGATGAAGATCAACGGCTCGTGTTCCACCCAGCGCAAGCGTCTCGAATACATCTTCAATGAGGGCTGGCGGATCGTCATCGTGTGGCTTTCCAGGGCCAGTCGGCCGCACGACCTCGCCCGCGTATCCGAGCACTTGATCTCCGGTCTCAATCTCAAAAGCGGCAATCCAGCCGCGTGTGGTGAGTACGGGGTGATTGACGGTCAGGCGCAACCTGTGCCCGCTAGCCGTTTCGATCTCCCTGGCAGGACCAGAATAGTCGGCCTTTAGCCCTGCGACGAATCGACCTGATACGAGAGTCCCGGGCAGGAAGCAGCGCGGCTCCTCTCCGGGCTCTACTCCGATTGAGAAGTCCTCGTCGATCCCGACTTCCTCGCCATTGACTTCCGCGTGGCTTGGTCGCACCCGGTCGTCTCCAGAGTCAATCCAAACCCGCTTGACGTTCAACGGCAGAGCGCCCGCTTCCCGGCCCTGCCTCCAGGTCTCCCGAAGGCCAGCGTTCGCGGCGTTCGCCGTCTCGGTCTGACGGATCAATTCGGCCCGGACCCGGAGAGCCCTCTTCGTATAGCGAGCCTGTGACCTTTTGACGAAGCTATTCGACGCTCCGGACTGCGGAACCTTGAACTTGAGCCCGCCCTTGAGAACGGTCGAGCCGGGACTCGCGGCCCTTAGATCTACACCGAGCCTCACAATGGCCCGAGCTTGGTCTGCTCTGAGTCCAATCGTCTCTCGAATCAGCGCCGCCGCTCTCGGTATCGAGACCTCGGTCGCGAGCGACTGAGCTATCACCGTGCGGACGGTCTCTCTTGAGCCGGCCGCGATCTCCGTGATTCTTTTGGCGGCCGTGTTCGTGGCCCAACTGACCGCGCTCGGATTGATGGCATCAAACTGAGCACCCCGCCGCCTGAACCTTCCCAGCAACCCACGCTTCGCCGGCGCAAACTGAGGATCTCCGTTCAGGAGATATGAGCCCCGCGTGTCGATGACCTCTAGCGACCGCTCAGCTCCGTCCGTCAATGTCTTCGAAAGTAGAGCCTGGAGAGGCTCCTCGAAGTCCTCGATCGTTTCCGCGAGCGCGGCGTCGATCAGATCGAGCGGCCCGGCCAGAAGATCTTCCGGAGCATCTGAAACCTCCCCCGTCGACTCCTCAAGTTCGACCTGTACTGTGATCGCTTCGGCGTCGAGCGCCCCGATCGCGGATTCCAGCATGGTATCTGACGGCAGCGCGTCCTCCAGCTCGGACCACAGACCGCGCCAGAGAGCTTCGTGCGCGGGCTCGGCCGCGAGCGCCGCCTGACGGACTGCTCGGTGTTCGCCCTCGGGTTCGGCCGCTCCTCGAAGCTGGGTCGACTCCGGATCTCCGCCCGAGACTTCCAACGGCTCCATGTCGTAGAGCTTTCTGCGCATCTCCTCGGAGGTCAAGATAAGCGTATCGCCTGCGTCGCGTTGTGCCTTGTTAGCTGAGGCGATCTTGCCCGCGAGAGATGCCGTCTCCTCGGCGTCGAGTTCGGCCGCTACGGGACGGTTGACGCGGTATTCCGCTACTGCCGGCAGCGCCTTGAACTGGATGAAACGGTCGACCAGATCCCGGACGACCGGCTCAGCGAATAGCGCCCAGCGCTCCTCAATCCTCTTATTCCAGTTTCGCTCGTCCTGGGACGAAGCCAGCTCCCCCCTTTCGGTTCCAAGGAGAATCCGAAGCGGGATCTCCTCCGTGCCGGCGATCAGCTCCAGAAGCGATTTTGAGTTAGAACCGAAGTTCATCACCGAGGGTGTAAGCTGATCCACCTCGACGCCACGCGACAGGAGGTAGCGCTTCCTCGGGTCGTGCTGAAACTCTAGGATCTCCTCTTTGAATTTCTTCGCGTCGGCCGGGCTGACAGGAAGCGTCGGGTCGATATTAAAGCTCAGACCGGGATCCATTCCCTTCCACGCTGCCTCGGCCCCACCGCCGACTACCTTATAGATATCGTCGAATAGATCCCAGGTAGCCTCCCCTCGAGGTGTCCCGAATACATCACTCTCGAGCGCGCCGTCGACAATGTGGATGATCCGTGTCCAGTGAATCCGCACCTCCCTAGACTTAGAGATCAGACGGCCAGAAGAGTCCGCGTTCAGAGTCACCGTATAGATCTTGGGTTTGCCGAAGCGCTCGCTCTCCGTGTCTGTTTCGAACTCATGGATCTTTGCCCTGTCTTCGGCGATGGCGCGCAGAAAGGTCGGTCCGTCTGAGCCGAAGCTGATCTCGCCTTCGAGATCCTCCGCTTTACCTTCGCCGCCGATCAGTAGAGCCGAATACCGGCCAAGGCCCGCGAGGATATCGGCGCGGAGTAACAGGCTCCAGATATTCAGCCTCTTGAATAAAGTCTCGGTGGCCGCCTCGAACTTGGTCTGCGTCTCCGGGTCCGGATCCTCCTCGATCGTCGCACCCGAGACCCACGTTGCCTTCGGAGCTGCGTTGATGATGCGCTTGAAGATCCCGCCTCGCCGGTAGCGAGCACGATAGTTCTCGATCGTTAGCCGGTCGGTCCTGCCGAGCGCCGTGTTCAGGTCTCTGTCGCCGCCGTAGGAGAAGCCGTGCTTCGAAGCGAACGCGATCCGTTCTAGCTGTGCCGTTACATCGTTCGATGCTTGGCGGAGACTGCCGACCATTCCTGCGGCCGTAGCCTCGGCGGCTACGAGCTGCGCGTCCTCTTGTGGTGTGATGATCGTAGTCATTGGGCCAGAGAGTTAGGCCGACGCGCGGGCTCTCTGGCCTCTATGGCGGGGGCAGAGGAAATGCTAGCACAGACGGGCTAGAGGGTATCTTCCTGTCTCTTAGCCGCCCCATCGTTGATCGCCCGATAGACCTTGAGCGTCTTCTCATCGGCCCTCATCGCGCGTTCGATGTCCTCTGGGATCAGCAGGTCCATGTCGGCGAAGCGGTGAAACGTATTGACGGCAGATTTCACGTTCTCATTCAAGATGATCTTGCAGGCTGGGCATGGCATTGCGTAGCTCCTCTTTGGCTTTGAGTTTTTCGACGTTCTTCTCAAGAACGATTATCCTCGCTTCCATCATGTCCTGCCGAGAACTCTTGCGCGCATCGAGCTGACCGGAGATCGCGAACATCTGTAACGCCAGCACTACACCAAGACAGAGAAGCCCGATCAGAAGCCCGACGATCAGGCGTTGCAATGAACACCCCCGGCACTGGCTAGTTCTCCAGGATTCTCAAGACACTCGATAGTCGAGACTCGATCGACGCTAGGCGCTCGCCGTGGTCGGCCTGGCCCCGGCGCAGTGATTCGAGCGTTACGGTAATGAGCGCCCGGTTCTCCTCCAGTGCCGTCAACCGGAAACTGGAAATCGGCAGCGGCTCCGAGTACTCGGCAACCCACTCGGCCCGAAGATCTTTGGCCTTGTTCTCTAGCTCGACGGGTGTCACGCGCGGCCCCTTGTCCATGAACCTGTCGACATCTAGGTGCTGCCGGAAGTGCCATACGTTGAGCGGCAGAACAACCGCGACGAACATCGTCACCGTGACCGGAAGTGCCAGACGCAGCCACGCTAGGACCCTACCTGTTCGACCGTTGATCCGTTGTACTTGCCCATTCGCCCCTCGCGTTATTGACATCGTTGCACACTCCTGACATCGGTGGGCCGTTTCCGCTGGGGGCTAAAATCTGACAAGTTTCTTTTCCCTCCGCTAGTCCTCAGGCCACGGATGGCCGATGTCATCGAGGATGTTTCGAACGGTCTGCGTCGGTGCGAACGTCGGTTCGCCGCGCTGAAAGCGGGACCAATTCTTGTCGCCTTCATCGACTTGCCTGACGATCTTCCGGGCTGCTGCTGCGGTGTCGACCGAATCGGGAATCGGCCCCGGTTCGGGCTCCGGCTCTGGCTCCGGATCGGGTCCCGGTTCAGGTTCGATTCCGACGATCTTCTCTAGGGCTCGGCCCGCCGTCGCGACATTCCCCTCATTGTCGATGAGCCCGATCTCGTATATTGATCTGCCCCACTTGCGCCGCTTCGGGCCGGCGACGAACAGGTTGATTCTGCGTCGAAGGCGCTTCGACTCCTCGACGGCGGCCATATACTTCGCGGCCCCTTCCTCAGTCCAAGTCGAGCTGTTCGGCATCGCGCCGAGCCACGTCTCATCGATCCTGGCGCGAGGGTCCGCAAGGCTTTGACGCGCAACGGCCCGGGTCGTCTCGAGGTCCCACTCCCGGCGAACGGCGATGTGCTTCGACTGATAGGTCGTCAACGGATGGTCGGCAAGCGTCGGGATGTTCGCCGCCCTGAAGATCGGAAGCACCGCACGGATCACCTGATCTGCATATACCGCCTCACTCTCTAGCCGCTCGTTAAATAGCTCGACGATGTCCGGCTTCGCCGCGACGGCCTGCCGAGCAGCAGCTTTCCACTCTGCGATCGTCGGGCGGTGATTCCTATAGAGGTTGACTTCGTAGTTCGGCGGCTCGGCCGGCTCCCAAATGTCGAGAGTCAGAGTCCGGTGGACGCCAACGAGCAGATTCCATTGCTGCTGGATGGACAGATCACCACGAAGGGGAGACGAGAAAAGAATCGACCGGCTATTCGGGTTCTTGATCCCGCCTGCTGTCGCGTCCTGGACGAGCATCATGACTTCGGCCCCGATCCCGAGAGCTTTTATCCAGCGACGAGTTTCATCCGAGACGAATGGCTCGTTGCGACGGTCCCAAACCGCCGTGACTCCGAACACCAGCTAGAGTCCTCTCAGGGAACTACCGTTAGCAGCCTCGATTCGCTCAGCTTTCAGCAGGCCGAACAGGAGCGTGGCGAACGCCGAGACGCCCTCGATCATCACGAGCGCCTTATCGACTAGACCGCCGATCTCCTCCTCCGGAACGTCGATGTTCAAGAACTCTCGCAGGGCCATCGAGACCGCGAGAACGATCAGTGAGTAGCGGCTACGCTTTCCGGTTAACTTCTTCATTGTCTCTCCTCCTCTAGTTAGACGCACGACCCAACGCCGTGCATCTCGGTCCAAGTGTTCGTTGACGAGCATGCGCAGGCCGCGCCACTGGTATCGACGTAGAAATCCCCAATCGAGCAAGTCGCCGGGGCTGAGGCCTTAGGGACGATATGGAGGATATTTTGCACCTGTACTTCCTGAGCAGAATCTAAGATGAGCGCCAGCACCGAATCTCCGCTCCGCAACACGTAAGACGCCCCCGCTTTACTAGTCCCCGTGATGTATTGGTCGACCGACTCGGCCCACTGAATACCGGCAAGGAAATTGGACGTACCCGTACCGAAGGCAATAACGCCCGTATTCGCAGCGCCGGATAATATCGAGATCCCAGCACCGCTACTATTCTCAACGACGAGATCGTTCGCGCCCGTATTGGCAGTGACGGCTCCGGCGGTCGCCGTGTGAACGTGAAGCGTTCCATCAGGAGCCGCTATGTTGATCCCGATCTCGCCCGTTAACTCCGTAATGATCGAGTCACCGATCGTGGTCGTGGCGGTGTACTTCGGGATCGTCCCGACCGTCCCGGAGCCGCCCACGCCGCTAATCGAAACGATGTCGCAGCCCCCTTCGCCGTCGAGATAGGTATTCGTGCCGGTGCAGATCGTGCCCGCGTTGGTATCAATAGAGAGGGTCGAGACATCTACTCCATCGACCAAGCCGGATATGATCAAGTCCCCGTTCGAGATGTCTACGTCCCCGACAGGAAACTCAACCTCGGTTCCACCTCTCGTCATCTGAATCCGCTTTGACCATGCTCCGGTCGGCGCGACCGAATCTCCCATCCCTATGTAACCGATGTTCGCGGTGCCGTCATACTCAAAGTAGAGGCCAATATCCCCGGCCGTTCCCTCTGCTAGTGCAAAACGTGAGTCGACTCCCGAGCCATCGTTCGTGATACTGAATAGGCCATCAGCGGTGGCGGTCCACAGCTCAAAGTCCACACCGGCGGCCGGGTCTCTGCCGACCCCGACATCGCCATCTTCCGTGACAGCAAACAATGCGGTAGCAGAGGCGACCGTGGCACCGTCCGCTGCTATCGTGAATTTCTGCCCGGAGGCGTTGTTGTCTGAGTCGATGACTAGCGCGATATCGTTTTTGGAGAAAAGCCCCAACCCCTCCGTACTGCTACTCGCTCCGGTAATGAATCGGCCGGCACCAGAGCCGCTACCCCAAGCGATAGTCCCGTCGAACGGCAGACCGACGATGTCGTCAGGCGAGGCCGTACCAAACCCGGCCTTGCCGTCTCCCATCACGGTAAAGAATCCTGTCCCGGCACTGTCCTCAAATGACACTAGGTCTGCGGTCTGAGTTCCGTTACCCTGGACCGTGAGCTGAACTTGATCCGCGTCTCCGTCGATCGAGAGCTTCGACGAGTTGACTTGGCCCGTCCCGATAACGACGTCCTTCGTCGGTGTGTTCAGAACGACGGGATCGCCGGAGTCTAGGAAGGCTCCTGTCCCTGGAGAGCCCGCGACCTCGATCCACTCCCCGGCCGTGTCGCAGTCTCCGGATGTCGGCTCGCAGACGAACCACCCGCCGCTGTCGAGTTCGTAGCAGAACTGATTCGCTTTCTTGCCGGTCAGGCTCGTGCAGTCCGTCGCGTGAGAGAGCGCCTTGTGGCGGAAGCTCTGACCGAAAGATGGGCCGACCAGGAGGAGTATCAAGATCGCCAGGGCGATCCAGAAAATCGGGTCTTGAAGTATCGTCGGTCGTCGTCGTAGGTTCGTCATCTCGTTGATTCCTCCTATGCCCACTCTTCTCCTCCTATTCCTCGACCGCTACGAAGCCGGGCTCCCAACCGATCGTGTCGTCATCTACGATATAGGCGCAGTACACAATGAAGCCGCTAGTCGGTTTCGTAACAGTTAAAGCCGCTGCGAGTCCCTGACTCAGGTAGAGCTTCGTCCCGAATCCGCCGGCATGACCGTGAGACTGAAACGGTAAGTGTCGAGAAGTTCCTGCCCGACATATCGAGTAGTTGTTCGCGTCCTCAACGTGAAAGACGAATGATAGGCCACCGCCGATGTTCCCCTCAGAGTCGGCTTGCGCTTGCCCATAGACATTGGGCGAGGTTTCCCGAACGACGTTCCCTTGAGAAAGGCCGTGGCTTATATGAGATACCCTGGCGAGACCGACCGCGGCGTCCGCTTCGGTCTTGGTGAGCTTCGCGCCCTTGCTCTGCCGGTTCTGAGCTGTCTGAGTCATCCACTCCTCCCGGGAATGCTAGCACGCCCCCCGGTCCTGAAAACCCCGCGCATCGAAACGCTAGTCGTCGGAGCCGATCCGGGCCGGACTCGAACCGTTAGGCTACAGCGAGAGCAGTCCAGGCTCCCCTCACGGACCCTGACCACTCGGCCCTGCCGCCGAACCTCGACCTCGCCGCTCGGGAGTATCTCTCCGAGCTTCGCGCCGCAGTTCCCGCAACGGACCTCTTCACTCATGGCTTGGCACCCGTTTCTCCTCCTAGAAGGTCAGAGCGTACCCCGTCCGAAGGTCGCCGAGCAATAGCTCACTCACGAGGTAAGCCCAGGCGTCGGCGTGATCCGGTGATCCGGTTCCCTGCCAGCCGTCATCGGTAAACTGCGTCAACTGATCCTCCAAGACCTCGAAGGCCGCCTTCGCCGCGTCCGTAGTCCCGACGTGATGGACCCGCCCCTGCTCGACTAGCGAGAGGCAAGGAGCGATTCTGACATGCTTGCCGCGAGAGGCCGTGACCATCCGAAAGGTCACCGAGTCGTCATAGCTCCGGATATTCTGCTCGACCATGTCGCCGCCGTGGTTGATCTCTCCGACCATCCAGTCCGCTCCGAGTCGGTTATAGAGACCGCAGCAACGACGGGCCCAGCCCAGCGGTTTGTAGTGGCCGCTCTTGTCCGCGAGGATATAGGCGTGGGCCTTACCGTAGGGCTCGTGGGTCTTCGCGTTGAAGCCGTCAGGCCAGCCACGAGCGCCGCCGAGAATCCCTGTCTCAGAGTTCTCGACCTTGTGGCGTCCAGCCGGATCTACCGCGACCCCGACTACATCGTAATCCGGGAGCTTGTCGTCCTTCGCTACCCGATGAGCCTCGATGTCTTCGAGTGAAAGAATCGACCCCTCGATCTCATCGACGAATAGCCCCTCGACCTCCTGCTTCCCGATTCTCGTACCCCGGTAGGGCTCGATCGCCTGGGCCTCATAGGTCGGTGAGATATTCGCGAGGTTCTCATCCGAAGGGCCGGTCACGATCATCGTACTCTCTCGGCTCATGAGCGGCGGCGGCTGGCCGTGTTCGCGCCGGCAGTACTTCCCACCCCGGAGGACTCCCCTGATAAATTCTCGGTTGGCCGCCTGGACCTTCGCGCCGGTACTCTTCGCGCCTACTACTCCAGGCGGCGTCGTGCCGGCGATGATCCTCGGGTCCGAGCCGAGCCGTAGTCCTCGAATTAGATTGTCATAGACCGCTTCGAGCCCGACAAACTCTCGCATCTCGTCCAAGATCGCCGAGTCGTGCTGTTTGTTCCGGAGGCGACCCGGCCGCTCGGCAGAGTAGAGAAACACCTTGGCAGAATCTCGACCGGCCCCGATCTCGACCATGAGCTTTCCCGGCCGGAACCGGGCCTCGACGCCCTCGGCGTAGCACATAGCCAAGAGTCCGCTCTCATCGTCTTCCTCAACGAGCTTCCGCACATCATCCTGGGTCGGAGCAACCAGCGCCGTCCGCTTCCAGGCTCCGGTCTTCCAGCGCTCTACGGAGTTGCCCATCACGCTCCATGATTTGCCCCAGCCTCGCCCGGCGAGGAACATCCAGAGGAACCACTTCGTCGTCCAGTTGATCGTCTGCTTTGGCCGCTTCGAGGTTGACCACGGCTTGCAGACGCCGGACTCCCACGCCGCTTCGGATCCGAGCCCAAGAGCCCGCGTCTCGATCGAATCAGCGAGGTCGTAGAAGTCGCGAGCGGCGACAGCGCCCCGGCTCACAACAGAATCTCCAGCCCGCTCCTAATCTTCCAGCCGTCATCGTGAAGATCTGGCGCGACGATCTTTTCCCATTCGTAGATTGTCAACCAAGCCGGGTAGCTGACATCGAAAAGCAACACCCCAAGACGATCGGCTGGCGCGTAGGTAGCTACCCAGTGCGTCTGCTGACACTGTTCCCGCCAGTGCTTCTCCATCCATGGACCGAGCCATTGAACGAAAACGAGCCCTCTGCCCGTCATGCTCCCGAACTTCGTCCATGGCCAAACTCCGCTCCTCGTCCGTCGGCTAGAGAGCCCCATCCTCCGAAGCGCCTTTTCCTGGTGGCCGACATTCGTATATCCAGGCCAAGATGGGGTGAGGGCATCGCGAACCTCTCCGAGCGAGCGCCCCGTGGCGGCGGAGAGTGCTCCTGGGCCGCAGTTCGCCCCCCACTCGTGGGCCGCTATCTCGATCTCGGCGTCAGTAAACGGTACGGCCAGGCCGCTCCCTTTTCTTCGGTTCCCTCGCTCGAACCCCACCTCTGTCGTCATAGTTCCTCCTCCTAGTTAACCGTCCCCTTCGGCCCCTCTGTCCATCGGTCCCCCTCGGCTCGCCACGCGGCAACACCGGCTAGGAGCGCCCCTCGAACCAGCTTCGCGTCTCGGCCCTTCATCCCTCGCGTCTCGTTCTCGATCGCCTGCCAGAACAACTCGATCTCTCTCGCCCTCTGAGCCGTGTGCTGCTGGAGCGTGATGATCTCCTGCTCTCGGTGAGTCCGGAGGTTCTCCGCCGAGGCGACCCGGCGCTGTTCGGTTATAAGATCCGCCGAGACCTTGACCGCCTCCGCATTGTCTCTCTCCACGTCGAATCCTCCGATCCCTTGGCCGATCATCGAGAGCGCCTGACCCTGGAGAAGGACCGCCTTCTCTTTGTCGGCGTCCTTCCCGGTAGAGGCGAGCCGTCCGGCCTTTTGGATCATCGCCCACCCGTCCGAGATTAGCTTCCACTCGACCAGGGCCGGAGCCCGGAGCCGGGAGACCTGATTGACCAGGAGAACCTCCAGAGCCGCCCCTTGTCGAGCGTGGTCGAATCGGGCAGGATCATTTAGCCACGCCTCGTAAGCCTTGACCTGTTCCGGCCTGAGATAGCGAGCGAGCGAATAGCGGCCATGCTTGAACTGTGGCGAGTCAACGCCGCTCGGAGTCTTGCCGCCGTGGAGCCGCTTACAGCCCGAACCCCTTGGGTTGACCGTAATCTTGCACCGCCACCCTGACTCGGCCGCCTTCTTAACTAGCCGCCGAGCGAGGGCCGCGAGCTGGGCCGGGGTCTTTCCTTCTCCTTTCGCGGTTTCGAGCGCCGCGAGTGCCTCCTGCTTTCGGGTCGGGAGCCCAGCGTCAGTCCGAGCTTGATCGCGCTTCCAACGACCGCATCGGCCCGCCTCGACGAGATCGCCGTCCGGCGTTTCGACGATCTTCGTGGGGTTCGAAATCATCTCTTGGGGTTATCCCTGGTCTAGTCGTCGGTGATCTAGTAGCGCGGCTTCAAGCCACGCCCGTTCGTCATCTCCGACCTCGTCACGAATCGCGAGCCATGCGGTTTCTTGGTTGACCGTAGATTTGTGAGATCAGATGCTTGCCCCTCCGAACGAATTTCAGATGAATGCAGTATGCATCGGCAACGGCGGCGCCTAGATCTTCGTCGGAGAGGTCGGCGGTCGAGGACCGATCAACCGGGGGGCTCGGCGTATACGGGAACGGCTGCGAAGACAGGGTCATTCCGGGTTGCCGTCCTTTCCGCCCAGGAGTCTTGAAAGGCTCCATCGAGATTTTCCCTCGGTCGCCTCTTCAGAAAGTCGGTCGAAGTCCTCTAGGCTTATCCCGAACTCGGACGGGTCTATGAAGTTCGGGCCGTCCGGAGTTCTTGCCCAGCGCTGGAACGCCCGCCGTGTCTCGATGTCGATGACGTTATTGGACTTCTGGCTCACGGTTTAGGGTTTGCCGGCCTCTCGGGCTCCGACCCTCTCGGGGTGAAATGCTATCAGACGTTTCTTTTCATGGATGGCGGGGCAGCGGTAGCTATCTGGATACACGCGCTAACACAGTCGCAAACATTGTCTGCGTCCAGTCGGTCAAGAAGTTTTCCCGCCGTCGCCTCGTGCTGCCCCTGCTGCACGGTGGCGATCAGGACGGCAAGTGATCGAACAATCGCGTTCCACGGTGCCGTCAGCGCTTTCTCCGGATCACCACCAACGAAATCTACCCCCTGTTCTTCCTTCAGCCACTCCCGCGCCCGCTCCAGGTCACGCTCATTCGGCTTCATCGGCTTCCCCCTTCTTTTCCCACACCTCTAGAACACACTCGGTCAGAGCGCGGCGAAGGTTGGGCCAAGCGCATTCATTGCCCTTGAGCAGCCGGTCTGCGTACAGCTTCGAGCCGCCTTCCTCATAGTCGAAACAAACGGGCACCCAAAAGCCCGGATTGATAATTCCAAGGTCAACCACCAGCCCTTGCTCCGTTGCCCACTCCAGCATCGCGCCGAGGTCGGGCCAGGAGTTCTCGGGGTCGGGGGTGGGGACGTGTTTCCTTCCGTCCGGTGTGTGTTCCAGCGGCAGGTTTTTTAGTGCCCGGTACATTGACTCTCGTGAAGTTTGCCTGTTTCTGGATTTTGCATTTTTGGTTCTCCTGTACGTCATCTAGCCCTCACAGCGGCAGCCCGCGCCCTCGGTTGCGGTTGCACCCAGCAGGTAGACGGCAGACGGATCATGAGACGCCCCGTTGCGGCGGCGACGCGGGGGCCTTCCAAGCGCCGATCACGACCGCGGCTATCGCTGCGACAAGTGAGAGGGTCGTCATGAGCCACCCTAACTTCGGATGCGTCAGGTAGAGCGGGGCGACGTGCCCCGCGAGAATGATCCAGAGAACGTAGATCTGTACTCGCAGCCAATGGATCCTCAAGTTCGCCTTGCGCCGCTCGAACTCGCGTCCCTTTGCGGCTGCCCGCCAAGCGAGCGCGTCCGGGGTCATTCGTTCGTCTTCGGCTAGTTTCATCGTCTCCTCCTCCTCCTGTTTGGGGCCTTACTCATAGGCCCGGTTCATCCAGCCTTTGCGGAATCGCTTCAGCCGGGGATTCTCTGATGCCGTCACGCGGCCCCTTTCGGTTGGTGCTCGACGTGCAGATGTTCGTTGTGCGTTCCCAGCCCCTCTAGCACCACATCAAAGTCAACACCAAGCCGCCTCCGAACCTCTGCCGCAAACCATCGTTTGGCCGTGGCCGTGGGCAGCGTCTTGGT
>Ga0114923_10000131_pt1 | contig 57253 bp, 48 predicted proteins | sample SumtaG_FD_89578 | JGI IMG/M metagenome (GOLD analysis project Ga0114923, IMG submission 89578) | Deep subsurface microbial communities from Indian Ocean to uncover new lineages of life (NeLLi) - Sumatra_00157 metaG | ecosystem: Environmental > Aquatic > Marine > Oceanic > Sediment | place: near... | reverse complement strand
CGAGCATAAGGGAGGGCTGTAGGAACATCCTTTGGATGCAATGGGCATAGCACATTATCAATGCCAACAAAAAACAGGGCATTCCCACTTTCATAGAGCTCTGTAACTTTGTCTTGAAGGTCAACTAGGACTTCATCATCAAGGTCAAGGGAGTACATTGTATCCAGAAAACTCATCGTGAAGACCATTCGTCCAAAGTTTGAACCCCACTCAAAAATATCAATCATCTGTTGTACATATGTATGACAGTAAGTAACATCATCCTCAGGATAACTACCCCATGGCCATGCGCTATACAATGGAGCATTTACGATACCTGCGACTCCGATTCCATTATTGATTGTAGAAGCAGCTACAGATGCCACGGCTCCTTCATGAGAGTTTGCGCTCGAACTTGGATACGGTAAATATGAACTGAGAGAGCTATCCCCCGCAAAACTAGCTTTTTCAGTCAGGTTCAGATCCCCGTTTTGATCATCCGTGATAGGATACCCGATTACACAAAGCCCCACTGCGTTGGGAGTGTGAAATGAATAGCCATGATCCCAAACACTGTGAATTTTAATAGCATCCAAATGCCACGGGTTTCCTTCTGGATCGTCTGGAGTAAATCCTTGAACAAGAGGGAGATTTGCACATGAGCTAATCATGAGTAACAATACTGTAACGCTTGCAAGTATAATTGACTTTGAGAATGAAACCTCTGATTTGCTCATGACTAACCACTCAAATGGAATACAATATCAAAATCCAAAGTAACGAATTCAAAATTAAAGCACACTCATCACCGCAAGCGGTTGGGGTATTGATAGAAATATAGATGGATGGAGTCCGACCAGCGCACATGCTTGTTGCAAACAATGAAAGAGGGTCCCGAGAAACCCTCCAATCCTCTTTTTCAGAATACTATGAGCAGGCCCCACCAATTGTTATCCATAGTCTATATATAGACTAAATATGCAACCCATTCTCTGAAAATGTCACATCAATTTTCTGAGGGAATTTCAAATGATTGAGCGAAAAGATATCTCGATATTGTTCCCATTATATATCGTAGCAATTTTGATTTCTAGTATAGGTTTTGGTAGAATCTTCGAAGACTCAATATCTTATTTAGCTCTTGTTGATTGGTTTCGGGGTGGTGGAGAATTGGTTCCACCTTTCTGCTACCGGCCAACAATCCCTCTTATCGCAAGCTTTCTCCCCATAGATCCGGTTCTATCTATATCAATTATTTCTCTAGGATTTCTACTGGCACTAACGACAATGATTTACTTGATATGTGTCCAGATTGGTGTGTCAAAGCAATCCGCATTTATAGCAACTCTTATTGCCACAATAAGCTACCCAGTCATGACATATGGAGCAGTTGTACTACTTGATTCAAGCTACATATTCTTCATGTCTCTGGCAGTATACTTGATGTTACATCCAAAGACACGTGACAAATGGTACATCATTCTGGTTGTGATAATGGTTGGCGTATGGTTTAAGGAATCTGCAGCTTTTGCATCTCTTGCATATATCTTCTATAGACGCAACTGGCGTCAAGCACCATTCTTCATCATTGGACCTGCACTGTCATATGTAGGATGTCGGTTGTTCATTGGCATGCTCACAATGGAAGGAGCACAGGACTTCTGGATTCCAAGACTTGGTCATTTCATAGAAGGTCTTCCTCTTACCGCGCAATACTTGGGTGTAAGTTTAGTTGGATTCTCATGGATATTGATCGCATTTCTATTTTCTAAGATACAGAAGGAACATTATCGCTGGTTATTATCTGTGGGTGGTGCAATGAGTTTATTGAGTGTATATGCAATGACCTCCGCATCTTTTGATGGCCGATTTGTGTGGCCAGTATATTTGATGTTAACTCCATTGGCAGGATTGATCATTGACGATTTGATTGAGAAGTACGTTCATGGTAAGAAAAATGACGAAGCGGAGAGTATTCCGAACAATCAAAATGACAGAGAAGGTGCATAAGAAAACCTCAATGAGTCAGAATGAATTCGTACTTGAAAGGACATCGAGATTTGTGAATGTTTTTCGATTAAAAAAAGAGGGATGGAAGGAGTACGAGCAGCGCACATCCTTATTGTAAACAAAGGAAGAGGGTCCCGAGAGACCCTCCAATCCTCTTTTTCAGAGTACTATTTCCTGCGTATACTGACACCCTGAGTCAAACGAATAATTTGTTGTGATGTCAGAAGTGTATACGCAGAATGTGGTAACTGCTCATTCTCAAGATCTTCTGCATAAAACCTAGTGTACCATTTGATATCGTCTTTGCGCTGTTGTCTTATTGTTTTACGTCGTTTCTTCCGGGAAATACTTGCTGACATTCTTATTTTACCTCCGTGAGGACACGGCATCCAGAGCAGCTGCTTGCTTATAGCTACAGTCCGCAAACCTAGTCCTCTCCCCCGAGAGAACCACAATCAGAAGAAGCAGATATCACGAGGAAGACGACAGTACTAGTTCCCACTAATATTGTGGAAACCATACTGGAGTGTCAATAGTCCTCGCATTGTAATTGATGGTTGATAAAAAAGGGATATAAAATTTAACATCAGAATTCCGAAAATATCAATTGAATCTCAGAAGAATGAGTGTCAGATTAGAATTCTATTCGGTTGAAAAGTAAGAGGGAGGGAGTGCGACCATCTGTCCCGAATACTACATACATTTCCAAATTTGAAATACATTGAAGTTTCAGACATTGGAAGACCTGACTATATTCCTACTAACTAAAGATTGTACGAGGAAACAAAGCATTATGGACACAACTACAAATTTCTGTCCTATTGTAACAGCCAATGATAGCTCGGTGGGATCGACTTGATACATTGAGTAAAGGAATAAACTGAGAACAACGCCTAAGGCTAAGTATACTAATGAAAACCGATTAGGGAAATTAGGAGAGCCAAGTATGGCAAATATATGAAAGACCACAATTGGCAGTCCTGAAACAAAAGCAAGAGCTCCAAACATCAAATGAGTATCCCTAAAGATATCTGATGGGGTAAAAGCAGCGCCTACAAAAGTCGATGCAAAGAATACACCAACTACAGATCCAAGTAAACTGAACAGCATTGGCTCACGTGTACTTTGGAATAATTTTGGAAAGGCTACAAAATAGGGAATCAACAAAGCACCAGTGAAAAAGAGTGATGCGTTGAATAGGATAGATGATATCAGATTAGGCGCACCTGAGTATGCAGTCCCACGCCCTAGGTCACTGAAGAAGTTATAGAGCATAGAGAATCCCGGAGAGCTAGGTTCGACGGCGGAACCTCCTGCATAGGCAATGATAGATAGGGGGAGTAAGACCAATGCTTGTATCATTCCAACAACGCTGAGTGTAAACAATACATCATACCAATTTCGTTTCGACTGCATTTGAATTGTCACCTTACCATAATGCTCCTGGGTCGTTATCATCTTGCAAGAACCCTAGCGAGATGCTTCCATTTGATAGATTGCTGAGCGAGGTTTTCACTATAAGCACTCCAGCAAGTTTCTGTGTCAATCGAACTTGTCTCAGTCCATTATTACGATTTTCATACATTGATACTAATGTACCAAGAAAAAGGTCCAAGAGGAGGAAAGTCTTTCCAATAGCATTGACAGCTGCTTCTCCTACAGAGAGTGTTCTATTCTTACTTTTATGAAGCGTCTTCAATCTTAAAACACGTCGGCCTACTGTTCTTCCTTCGAGAAACGCATCGAATACGAAGAAGTATAGGAACCCAGTAATTGCCACAAGTATTGATGTTAACGAGAAACCGACTCCTCCAATGAATGTCATATAGAAGACCAAGAAGGAGGAAACACTCACGCCAATAAATACAAACACGGCCATCAAAGTGACAAGAGGGTTTACTGAAGGGAATATAAACGGGATGAGGAACAATGAAACATATCCGGGTATGAGGATTATTAATAGTAGTTCAATGACCAGACTAAAAATTGCGATATCAACAATCATAGCTAGAATCCTACTAGGTAGTTTGACAATATACTCATCAGCTTCTGTATTGAACACTCTCTCGCTGAGGAATATCAAGAAAACAATGACTAGTGCTATACCTCCAAATAGGATGGCAAAAGCTAGTAAGAAAACATTTGGATCAATCAAGAGCGATTCCCTCTAATCTACCACTAGTTTCGAACAGGTGAGGATGCATAAAAATACTATGAAGCAAGTATCTTTGTAGTTAGAATTTCGAACGTTGAAGATTTGATTTGAAAAGAAAAGAGAGGGAAGGAGTGTGACAAGAGCATTACCTTCATCCTGTTTGTGGATCTATCATTTCCGTTTCATGATAGAGAATATAATCACTTCAACTGCAACGCTGCTACGTTAAATGGAAATGTATACAATCAAGAATATCCGCTGACGATTACTGCATCTCATTAGGTATCTTTTGCATAACAATAGCAACAGGGAGTAAATATCGTTCCCGCAACTATTGAATATATGATAACGGTTGGATTCGTTAGAGTACTCACAAATAGATCTGGCCCTGCTAATTCACTTCCACCCAGATTTCCCGTTATCGCCATAATTGCCAGTCCAATAATTATCCAAGCTCCGATAATTCCAATTACCCAAAAAATCGCTAGCTGCTTCGTGTTCATATTCATTCCTCCTGTACTATTCCCTCTTTTGAGTCAAAATGATGACTGCAATAATCGCAACTACACCGATTTCCTCTCCATTGATTGAATGTGTGTAGTGTGATTATGTTCAAACACGCGAACGTTATTCTATGCTAATAACTCCTTTATTAATTATCACATAATTTGATAGTTGAAGAATCAAGTTCCATATTATAGCTAAATGATTGAGAGTTGGTACTGTTAGCTAATAATTATGAAACATCTGCAGACTAAAAACATCAGGTTGAGTATTTCACATATTGAAAAAGAAAGGGAGGGAAGGAGTGTGACAAGCACACCCGAGCAGGGTTGTCAAACCCGGTCCATTAGTTTACGACCGAGTCTTCATCCGCCGCCAGTCACAAGCTCCTTCCTGACTAACTCGTGGCCATCATCGTCGACAACGACAAGATGAGCACCACATGATAGTCAGCAGTCGTAGCACCGAACCACCATTTCTAGGAGGTTCAGTAGCCCTTCAGGGATTTCTTCCGACATTGTAGTTCATTTCCTTTTTGCGCTTTATTATCCTGCTCCTAGGTTTTGACCAATGGATCAGGTAGTTTCAGGCTCTCATGGGCCTTATCCTCGAAGACTTGCTTTGCAGCAGTCATGAGGCTCTTTTCGATTCCAGCGATGTTGTTGTTTGTAGCAACGATGAGGTTTGCTTTCACAAGCATTCCCTTGTCGTCACTTACGTAGTTGTGCATGAGAGTTCCTCTCGGTGCCTCAACCATACCAACACCATCTCCAGCTCGTGGTTCAACATCTGACAGTTTAACGTCAGTGTTGCAAATGTCTGGGTCTTCAAGAAGTATCTTACACCATTCTGCAGCCTGTACTAACTCGACGATTCGAGCATAGTGGTATGCAAAGGTGTGATGTGAAGGTCTCCCAATGAGTTCCCTCATTTCTGTCAATGCGGCATCTGCAAGTGGAGTTGCCATTTTCTCTACAACATTGCACCTAGCAAGTGTGTTTGCTCTCCAGATGCCCTCAGGATAGCCAGCTGGTTTATGGTAAATGTGAGTAGCATAGCTGTGCTTTGCTACATGCTCACCATAATGCTGAGTGTAGTCCTTTGGTTCGAAGTCAGCAACAATCTTGCCTTCAGTATCCATCACTCGAATGGTTCCATCATAGATGTCGTGTACACCCTTGTTGTTCATTCCAATGTAGTAAGTTGGAGTCACAGCAATCTTTGTGATAACATCGATATAGGCATTAACTACTGTCTTTGCTAGGTCAACAGTTTTGTGGATATTATCCAACATCTCTGGAACCTTGCCAAGGAATAGGTCGCGGTCCTCTTCAGTTAGTGGAGCGAGTTGACCACCAGGAATAGCAGTTGTAGGATGGACAGCTTTTGCACCAACGGTCTTGATGAGTTCCTGACCAAACTCCATGAGCTTGATCGCTTGTACAGCAACATCAGGCAAGTGCTTCAACACTGCAGCCACATTTCGAACGGAGGGGTCTGCAAAGGGACCGAACACAAAGTCTGGTGCAGCAAGTGCATAGAAGTGGATAGCATGGCTTGAGAGCTGTTTAGCTTCAATCATGAGTCTCCTGAGCTTTATTGCAGCTGGTGGAGGAGTTACACCCCAGGCAGCTTCGACAGCTTTCACTGATGCAAGATGGTGAGGGATAGGACAGATACCACAGATTCGTGGAGCAATTCTTGGAGCCTCTTCCATTGGGCGGCCCTCGAGGAACTTCTCGAAGAATCGTGTGGAGTTCACATTGAATTGAACATCCTTGACCTTGTTTCCAGGTCCGAGTTTGATTGTTAGCGAACCATGTCCTTCAAGCCTTGTTACTGGGTCGATGCGGATTACCTTTTCGTCAGTCATTTATTCTTGGCCTCCTCACGCTTGATACGAATTGAACCGAGGTGGCTCGTAGTATAGGTGAACCGGTTGAAAGTTCCTAGTGGATCCTTCACCTGTTCTTTGATTTCTTCAGGTGTCAACGGAGCATATGTTCCCATCATGGATATCGCGTTCGCACCTTGGTCTTGAAAGACCGGCGGTGGTGGTCCATAACAGCCACGGCATGTTACACCTTTGTTTACACATTGTCCTTCACAAAGTCCCCAGGTGGCTGAGCCAACACAGATGTAACCTTGCTCTAACAGGCATCGGTCGGGGTCTGCGATTCCCTCGTAGGGTCTCAGTATCTTCTCGACTGGGGTTTCTTTCTTCTCTCTATCGCAGTAATGACACACAGTATGTGGTTCTAACTCAATGGGGGATCCACTGAGTAGAGCACTAACTGCTGTGAGAATGAGTCTTGATGTTGGAGGACAACCTGGAAGATAGATATCGAAGTCCACAATAGTATTGTTAGGAACAACCACGGGTTCTAGGGCAGGGATATTCTCAGAAGGAATCACGTTGCCAGAAGTGGTTGGGTTCTCTCGGAACTTCACATCCAAGCACTCCTCGATATCGGAGAAGTTTGCCATTCCTGGAATTCCACCAAAGCAAGAACATGTTCCGAATGCAATCAGTGTCTGGCACTTGGCACGCATGATCTTGAGTAGATGAGCATCTTCCTCAGTTCTAACCATGCCTTCATAGAGACCTACTGCAATCGACTTGTCGGGATATCCTTCAAGGTCAGCGAGTTTGTAATCAACAACAGCTTGCCAGTACTTGATATCAAGTGCTGGAAGTACAGTTGCTAGATTAAGATGTATATCTATTAGGCTCTGGAAGCAGCCCCAACAGGAACTACCTTGAGCCATTGCTATTGATACTGGATCTGCCATTTATTTGACCTCCTTCAGAGCGTAGGTGAGTTCTTCACCGTGCTCATTCTCAACTTCTACAGTTCCCCACTTGAGCATCCCAAGAAGGTTCCAAAAAATCAAGTCCTTTGCAAAACCTGTAGCTGCTGCAATTACATGGATTGTAGTTGATCCAGTTTTGAGTATCTTTGAGATAGCAGCTCGCTGGTCTTGAATAGCGCTAGTATTCTGTTTGAAATAGACATTAAGCAGATTACTCATTTCCATTCACTCCTAATTGGACCAAGTTCTCTTACTTGTTCAATGATTGTCTTTACTCCATCAGCGAATATCTGTGCCTCAGATGCTGAAGCCCATTGCAGTCGTATCCGCTTGGGATTAACACCCGCCTGCTCAATCGCTGTTTCCATCATTGCCCATCTTGCGCGTGCCTTGAGGTTGCCACTTGTGTAATGACAATCTCCAGGATGACACCCAGACACGAGAACGCCATCAGCCCCCATATCGAGAGCTGCCAGTATGAATTCAGGACTGAGTCTGCCAGTGCAGTTCACTCTCAGAATCCTTGCGTTGGTCGGGTATTGAATTCGACTCGTACCTGCTAAATCAGCCCCTGCATAACTACACCAATTACAGCAGTAAGCAACGATACGAGGTTCCCAATCACCATTTTTCTTTTCAGTTGTTTGAACAGTCATACAGATTCACCTCTCTTAGCCAACTCTGGGGAGTAACATAGAAACGCCTCCACCATGGTCATGATTTGGTCATCGGTACTGTGATACATTACTATCGCACCACTTGGACACGCGGCAGCACAAGTTCCACAGCCCTTGCATTTTGCCTCTTGGACAATAGCAATTGGTGGGTCGTGCTCACTGTCCATAGAAATCGCACCATATGGACACGCAGTCACACAGGTATGACATGATGAGCAGAGGTCAGGTATCACATGAGATACTGTGGACTCAATCTCAACCTCACCAGCAGCCATCAGTGCCACAGCTTTTGCAGCAGCCCCACTTGCATCGATGACCGATTCAGAAGCGTTCTTCGCTGCCTGAGCTGTACCTGCGATCATAACTCCAGCAGTGTGAGTTGTCAATGGTGCAAGTTTGATATGTTCGGGATTGAAGAAACCATCAGGGCTTCGAGTAAGGCTGAACATCTTAGAGGTCTCAACAATGTCCTCAGGTGGGACCATAGCTGATGACAATACCAGAAGGTCAGCATCGATTTGAAGGTCGGCTGCTGCAAGAACGTCACGCCACGTGATACGAATTTCACCACTAGTTGTGTCGACATTGGGTTTCATATCTCTGGGAAACTTGCTATAGATTACGTGGTTGGCTCGCGCTAGTCTGTGAAGCTCTTCATGTCCTCTACCATAAGTTCGAACATCTTGATAGAGGATCATGACCTCATCTACACGATTAGCAAGATCACTCGCAGCTTTCGCCGTAGCAGAACAACAATATCGGGAGCAATGCTCATGACCAATATTGCCGGGTTCACGAGACCCTGCACAACCAATAAAGACCAACTTCTTGACAGGCTTGCCGTCACTTGGTCTTACAAGACCCTCACTGCGAGGAATCTCCTGAAGCTCAGCAAGTGTGATGATATCAGGACTTTCTCCATAACTGTAGTATCCCTTAGGTTTGAAGGGTTCAAAACCAGAAGTAATGATAGCAGTTCCAATGTCTAATTTCTCTTCGGTACCAGTCTTCTGATTTTTAACGGTGACCAGGAAATTACCAATGTAGCCATCGAACTCAGTTACCTTGTTATTCAACATAACTGTAATTCGCTTATGTTTCTTCACATCTTTTATTAGAGGTTTAAGAATTTCAGCACCAGATTGGTCTGTTGGAAAAATATGAGTATATTTTCGAACATGACCACCAAGCTCTGAGTCCTTCTCAACGATAACGACTTCGAAGCCTCTCTCAGCAATGTCCATCGCTGCACGAAGACCAGCAATACCTCCTCCGACAACAAGCGTCCGTGGAGTTACTTTGACTGTCTTGACAGGTAGGCTCTCGAGTTTTCGAGTACGTGCAACAGACATACGAACTAAGTCCCATGCTTTTTCAGTTGCGTTGTCCCATTCATTCTGATGACACCAGCTAACGTGTTCTCGCAAGTTCACCTGATCAAACATGTAGCGGTTGACACCTTCTTCTTCGACAGCTCGTCTAAAAGTAGGTTCGTGCATTCGAGGACTGCAACTAGCCACTACAACTCTATTCAAGTTAAGCTCTTTGATCTTGTCCTTGATTAGTTGTTGGCCAGCATCAGAGCACATGAACATCTCGTCAACGCTGTACACAACATTAGGTAGGTCACCTGCTTGCTTGGCTACTTTCTCTACATCGAGGTAACCAGCTATATTGTGACCACAGTGACACACGAATACACCAATACGTGGTTCTTGAGTATCTGACATTTCTTTTCCTCCTATCCCTGAAGTACAGGTTGTGGACTTATCTTATTCATCTCGATTCCGAGTGAATCAAAGTCAATTCCTAATGCGGGTCCGAGGAATTGAGGGAGAGTCATTACTGGTATCTTTGGCAAATCACCCGCCTCATCGCCGAATTGCACCTGAGTTAATTGCAGATCACAAAACTCACAAGCTGTGATTATTCCCTGCACTTTCTCAGCACGGATATTCTCAATTTTATCACGACCGATTCTGCTTGCGAGGTTCTCATTCATTCCTAGCATTGGTCCTCCACAGCATCTGGTCTTCCCCACATAGTCAACTGCAATGCCTCCTGCAATCTCAATGATCCTATCAATGATTGTTGGATGCTCAGCATTATCAACCTGCACAATTTCTTCAGGTCGAGTTACATGACATCCATAGTGTGCAGATAGTCGAATTCCATTGTAGGGTCGTACTATTGCTTCTCGAATTCCAACATAGCCAATATCTTCTGAGAAAATCTGTAGAAGGTGTTTTACTTCAGCTTTGCCAGTATATTGAAGACCCTCTTCAGCAAGAATCTCATTCACTTCTTGCTTGAGGTCCTTGTTATGATCCAGTTCATGTTTCACGGTCTTCATTGCACCAGAGCATGCACCACAGATTGCCAGGACATCCATGTCCATCTTTTCAGCAATTGCGAGTAGTCTTCCTGACATTGCGGCAAATGCAGTGTGGTTAATGGACTCAATATATTGTGAACCACAACAATTTGCATCGTCCATATCTACAAGATTGATACCTAGCTTAGAGAGAACCTGTCTCACTGAAGCCTCGTAGGAAGGAAGTCGAACTGGTGTAGTACAACCTCTATAGAGAGCAAAATCTTTCATTTATTATTCCCTCCATCAATGTAACGTTGTTTAATCTTCTTTGTAAACTCGTTATTCCATCTCAAATCTGTGGTCAGTCCCAAATCATCACGATCATCCTCGATCATATCAGAATAGCCATCTTTAAGCATCCATCCGTCTTCCAAGACTGTATCAAGGACATTTTGGATATTGGGTGGGATGTGACCTTCTCTAGCAGCAAGAATTCGCACAGCATGAAAAATCTCCGCAAGAGAAACATCTTCTTGACAGCGTTCCTCACAATGACGGCAAGTCATACAAAGCCATGGAAGTTCGCTTCTTAAGACCTCTTCACGCATTCCCAGAAGTATCATCTGTATGAGCTTCCGAGGACGGTATTGTTCCTCCATATTTGCTACCATGCACGAGGCTGTACACATCCCACACTGAATACAGCGTTGGATATCTTCGCCGCCTGCTTCCTTCTCAATCTCCTTGGAGAAGGCGGAACTCGGTATATGTTCAGATTGTTTGTTTGTCTGATTCATCTCGGTCATCTCATTCATCATCTACCTGTGATAGTACAATCGTAGCCTTCATTGCGGCTGCACTTCCTGCGGACACACTATCAGGGATATCCTTCGGACCATCAGCACATCCACACACGTAGACACCCGGAATAGGTGAATCCACTGGTGCGAGGATCGTATCTTCTACATTGACGTAGCCTTCTTCTGAGAGATCCATGTTGAGCTCTACCGCAAGGTCATCAAGACCGTCTGGAGGTTGAATTCCAGGATTGATGACAATTAAATCATGCTCAATCTCCTGTAGTTTACTTGTTTCAGTATCTTCGACACGGACTTTTAGAGTACCATTATCCTTGTACCTTGAAACCTCTGCAACTCGTCCACGAACGAACTTCACGCCGAAACGAGTTCTTGCATTTTCGTAGAATTCCTCGAATCCTTTTCCGAAGGCACGAATGTCTGCATAGTAAACAGTGACGTCAGCATCAGCATCATGCTGCTTGCACATGACGCTATTTTTGATAGAATACATGCAACATACACGACTGCAATGAGGTACTCCTTTCTGAACATCACGAGCTCCAACACAATTAATGAAACCGATACTCTTTGGTTTCCGACCATCACTGAGCCTAAGCAAATGACCGTGAGTTGGACCGGCTGCGTTGATGAGCCGTTCGAACTCCATTGCAGTGATGACATTTGGTAACGTTCCATAACCGAATTGTGGATACTCTGTTACATCAAAGAGCTTGTATCCTGTAGCCAATATGAGCGCACCCACATGAAGGTCGATAACTTCATCCTTCATTGTATGGTCGATTGCATCTCTCTGACACGCGTCGACACAGCGTTCACATTCACAACATACAGCACATCCAAGACAGCGCTCAGCTTCTTGTTTGGCCCGTTCCTCATTGAATCCAAGTTCTACTTCGTCAAAATCTCGTACTCGACTAGCAACCTCTTGCTTCGGCATTGAAGCACGATCATCAAGTGGAACTCCTTCTTTATCCACCTCGTATGATTGGACACGATGAAGGTGTTTCATTCGACCTTCCATAAGGTCAACTCCGCGTATGTGACGATCTATGGAGATTGCGGCCTGATTACCATGACCAACTGCTTTCACAACCGTGTTTGGTCCGAGGACAATATCTCCTCCAGCAAAGACACCAGGGATGTTGGTTGCGAGAGTGATTGGGTCAGCAACAGCATTACCCCATTTCGAGCACTCTACATCAGTCTGTACACCTTTCTGATCAGCAGACTGACCTACTGCAATAATCATATTGTCAAGAGCCATTGTGAATTCGGAGTTTTGAATAGGTACCGGTCTTCTTCTACCTGAGGCATCAGGTTCACCTAGACGCATCTTGATACACCGGATTCCAGTAAGTTTCCCATGTTTCACCATGAGCTCCATTGGAGAGGTGAGGAGCATTAGCTTCACACCTTCTTTCATGGCGTCTTCGACTTCACTTGGAATTGCTGGTATTTCGATGTGTGAACGTCTATAAATCACGGTAACATCTTTGGCACCTAGTCTGACAGCAACACGAGCTGAGTCAATCGCAGCGTCACCGCCACCGATTACTGCCACACGTTTGCCGATAGCAGTGTCTTTACCTCTACTAGCAGATTCTAAGAAATCAATTGCATGCAAAATCCCTTCCGAGTCTTCACCTTTCAGACCCAGTTTGTTACTCTGCCAAGTTCCAGTTGCCACAAATATGGCACGGAAGCCTTTATTCTGAAGGTCTTTAATAGAAGTAATCTTTGTATTTGTCTTCAGTTTAACACCCATATCGAGGACTCGTTGAATTTCCTCTGAGAGAATTTCTCGTGGAAGTCTATATTCGGGGATTGCATATCGTAGCATTCCACCAGGTTCTTCACGCGCCTCAAAGATTGTAACAGGGTAACCCAAACGAGCTAGTTGGTAAGCACAAGTAATGCCACCAGGACCTGCACCAATAACTGCAACTCGATCCTTCTTGTCAATCTTAACCTCAACAGGGGCAGGTGTGTGTGTCCTTTCGTAATCAGCTACAAAACGATGTAGGTTTCTGATGCTTAAACTCTTGTCAAGCATTCCACGTTCACATTCTCCTTCGCAAAAAGCTACACAAACTCTACCAAGAACTCCAGCAAAGGGATTTGATCTTCGAAAGATTTCAAGGCCCTCGTCGTATGCCCCATGACTCATCATCGTAATGAAACCTTGTGCGTTCACTTCGGCAGGACAGGTAGCTCTGCATGCTGGCTCTCCCTTTTTGTCCACCGTGTTGATATGAGGTGTTGCTTGAGGGAAAGGAGCATAGATTGCTTTCCTGAATCCTATGTTTTCATCGAATTCATTCGGCAACTCTACCGGACAGACAGGTGTACAATCATTGCATCCATTACAGTTAGTTTCGTCAACGTAGCGAGATCTTCTATGAACCTTTACTCTAAAATCGCCAGTTTCCCCAGTAATAGATTTGATCTCTGAATAGGTGAGAAGTTCTATATTGGGATGACGAGCGACCTCACTTAGTTTTGGTGTAAGAATACAGGCACTACAATCGAGTGTTGGAAAAGTCTTATCGATTGCAGCCATGACTCCGCCGATAGAAGGTGTTTTCTCTACAAGAGTCACCTTGAAGCCTTGATTAGCTACATCTAAGGCAGCAGTCATTCCTGCTACACCACAACCAATGACGAGTGCTTCTTTGGATTGAATATTAGCTCCTTTGCGAGAAGCTTTGGACTTCGTTGTATGTTCAGTGGTCATTCGCAGTCCTCCACTGATTTAGTACTATGAATCCGCATACATAGTATACCTAAATCGGTGTCATTATGCCAAGAAGGCTCACGTAGAAAGTAATTAGAGCTTGTGATTTTGATTGCGTTCTGATTTTGTCAGAAGATTATGGAATTGCAAAACTATTGCATCAATAATGATTGAAAAGAAACATTATTTCAAAAACTTATGGCGATGTTGATTTCCCATATATTTTAATTACATTCTGTAACCAATTGATTCAATCAATGTTTAGTTGTTTAACATTTTTGATGGAGAAAATCATTCTTTTGCCTTTGAAAGCAATAAAAAACTCAATTTGTTGTTAAACGCTCTTAGAGAAGAATAGGAGTACTTCGTATTTTCCGTCACAGGTTACAATGTGAAACTCGCCTAATATTGAGCTATTTCTCTAAAATATGTGGTTTGATGAAGTTGCCATGCTCTTTCTGAGCGATCACCAGGCGTTCGTTTTGTTTTTCAAGAATCTCAAAGAGAATATCAGGAGTATCTGGTACAGTGTTTCTGTAAATTTGGGCTATTCGATCACTCTTGTCAGTATATGCTTGAATTCTAATTGTAAATTGATTCTCATAGTCGTTTTCAGAATACTCTTGATTGAGATGTTCTTTGAAGAGGTATTTCAGATCTTCATACTTTGGAATATAACCAACTGGAGTTTCAATCGCATCAACCTCTCCGTGGATTCTCAGCTCCATCCATTGTAACCAGACTCGCTTTGCATCCTTCCCAGTCAGATAATTGCCATTCTCATCCTGTTGAAAGTAATTTACAGAAAAGATGGATAGTTGATTTCGAACAGCTTTCCCGAATTTGAGATGATTACTGATATATTCACCTAGAGGAATTGAAAGAAAATCTAGGTTGGAGAAAGGATTGAATTTACGCTCACCACTGGGTCCAAGAGTTGCAGCGGTTGTCTTGCTCTCAAGGCTGGCACCCATTGCTATGACGCCATGGTCCCAGTTGAACGACTGTGTAACAGGTACCCAGGTATCAGCATCGCGGCCGCCAAAGATGATGCCACCAACTTCGACACCTTCTGGGTCTTCCAAAGCGTCATCCAAATTTTTCAATCCATTCAGATTGATTGTGTATCTCGCATTTTTATGAGCCATGGGAATCTCTTCACCATCTTCATCTACCTTTCCAATCCACCAAGGACCAGAGTGATTTACTCCTCGAGGGGGAACCACGCGTCCGTCATCCAACCAATGAGGATACCCTTCTTCGGTAATCAACACATTTGAGAAGATAGCAGGTTGACAAGAATTGAGGACTTCCCAGATTACAGGGTCATCTTTTTTGCTCACAGAACGGATGATACCAAATATCCCCTGCTCAACATTAACTGCTCGAACAGCGTCATCTACAATGCGGAGATAGGAGAGATCGTCACCTACTATGGATGCACCAGGAACCATCGAGGTGCTGGTCTTACCACAGCCAGATGGAAATGCCCCGGTCATGTATGTTTTTCGTCCCTCAGGACCATGTACAGCCATGAGGAACATATGTTCAGCCAACCAACCCTCTCTGTCAGCCTTTCGAATTGCTAATCGTAATGCGAGTTTTTTCAGTCCAATTGTATTTCCTGCATATTGAGTGTTGTAACTGTAAACGGCATCTTGTGTATAGTCAATCAAAACTCCTCGCGTCTGCCAACCAATACTTACAGACTGGACGAGTTTTCCAGAGGAGTGAAGCATCCAGAAAACTTCTTTATCATCTGGCAATCTTTTGAAATATTCATACCCTGAACGATAGAGTAAGTCTTCACTATGAGCAACATAGAAGGAATCTGTAATTTGTAAACAAGGAATCGAGAATTCAGAATCAAGAGGACCCAAACAAAAGAAGCGGATTATCATCTTCTTGTTGCGCATGCTTCCCTTCATTCGTTCTTTTATACGTTCGAGACCTGTATCACGGTCTCTCTGTTCAATATGGGGTCCGAGAGATTCTCCTTTAGGAACCAGATAACGTGTGCTTGTCTTATCCCGAGCTTGGTCGAAGAAACCATCGAAATGAACTGAGTGCGTGTCAATTGCCAGCTCGGTTTCTTCACCACGAGATATAGCATTTCGACGGATGTAATCAATATCATCCTGAGAATCAGTGCAGACGAAGACTTTCATTGGTTCACAGAGTTCAACAGCCTTTGCAACAAACCTTTGGACATCTCGATTTTGAATTGCCAACAGCTTTGCAAGGCCTACTGGGGTGAGGTACTTCTCAAGAGTTGAGATCACATCTTTCACAGGATAACCTCCATGGATACTGTGGTCGCTGTGTCCGCGCAAAACGTTTCCCCAATATAACCTCGTCGCCAGAGGCAAAGTGAATATTAATGATGAGCAATAGTTTTATCTCTGCCCGCGAGAAACGGGTCTGTGGTACAAAGGAGAAACGTTGATGGACATTGTCAAAACAGAGCGAACAGGTGCTTTACTTAAAATAAGATACATTGGTACTGATAAGAATGAGTTAACAAAACGTATCCAAAACATATTGACAAACGATATTACAGATATAGTTCTTGAAGTATATGAAAGATCAATTTTTGATTTGGAAGCATTCACTAATTTTAGTTCTTTATCCAACTTGGAAATATATGATTTCCATTGGACGGACCCGTTGTTTAAAGAGTACGAGGATAAAGGTGGAGCTAAATCGGATTTTATGTCGATATTAATATGGAATGAACAAGATTTACTTGACTTTTCTAGTCTTTCAACATGTATGAATTTAGAAAGGGTAAAAATCAAGGGTCTAATAATCAATAACCTTACTTTTTTTGAGGGACTTAGGAATTTAAAGACCGTACATCTACACATTGTACCAGCTGATGATATTCATCATGAACATATTCTTGAGCCTTTGGCTAATTGCGCCAAACTCGAAAATGTGCATATTTACATTGGAACGAATTCACCAATTGACTATTCTTTTATTTCATCACTCAAAAAACTTCGAAAAGTCAAAATTGGACCGACAAGAGGTCGACATCCAATTGACCTAAGATACTTTGATTCCTCACCACAGTTAGAAGTGATGGAACTTCTGTTCAGTGGAGATGACTTACAGTCATTTTCTCTGTCAAAATTGAAAACCTTTCAACTCAAAGCTCTTAGATTGCATTTCGATGGGGGGGAATGCGAAAACCTTCAATGCACAAACTTAGCCTGAAAGGTATAGAGAAACTTACTCTCCTCGAACGACTTTCAATAGAACATGTTGGGGACATTATAGACCTCAAGCCACTTAGAAAATGTACCAATTTACGAGAGCTCTATTTGAAATCACTCGCTGTGGAAGAACTCGATTTATCACATCTATCTGAATGCAAGTATCTCCACACCATCGATGTACGATATATCTACAATATGTGTTGGATAAAGCTTCCCAAGATGGATGAACATGAACATTTCAAGACATTGATAATTAAGGGAGATTGTGAAAAGAGAGATATGAATGAATCAGTGCATTCACATTCTAAAATAGACCTTTCACTTCTCGCAGGTTGTAAGAGCATTCAAAAGATAGACCTGAGACGTAACCCAACATTGAAGAATCTGGACCTTACTCCACTAGGTGGTTTAACCAGTCTAGAGTTTCTTGATATCAGTCTATCCTGTTCATATGATGAAATTGACCTCTCCTCCTTAGGCACATGTGAATCACTAACAATGTTGTATATTCAAAATGATACAAACAAGAAGAAGGATGAAAGTCATGAACTTGATATAACATCTCTCTTCAAACTCATGAACCTGGAATATGTACTCTTTTTCAAGACATTCTTCAATGATCATATTGAATATGATAAAAGCCTTGGTAGAGAAGATGTACTGAATCACTACTACACATATATCAATCCTGGGAGGACCATCCGTCATTGGTTAGAAGAAGGAATTGTACCGTATAATACACAAGTATCTGTTGTTCAACCAGACGTGAAGGTTGAAGTTGAACCACTGATATTGACTAAAAGCATTATATCTATGGGAGAGGGTTCTCCTGGTTGGAATGAGCAAGAAATAGAAAGAGAACCTCTCACGCCTAGACTGAAAGCAGATTCATCTGTAGTGCCAGAGTCAGCGAGACGACCAAAATGGGCTAAGGCCTACGAAATAGAATGGTATTGAATATTGTTCATCATCAATCTTTTGTCTAATGAACTTCTTGAATGAAGTCGAAAATTAGTTCATCCAGATATCTGTTCAAAACACTAAGTAATTGTTGAGCCCAAATGCATGACCGTGCAGGTCGGCTAAGGTAAGACTCAAATGCAAGACTCACGCGCAACCACACACGCTCAGATGAGCTGATAATGCAGACAAGTTCATACAAACGGATGGTGTAAATCTTGGCGCTTAAGGAGTTCACTTACAACATTCCGAAGCTTGACAAGGGCTATGCAAATCAAACCCTCTACGTCAACCTCTCGGATAATACTATTGAGATTAAACCTGTCGACGAGAAGATGAAGGAAACCTTCACCGGAGGCAAAGGCTTTGACCTATGGCTTATGTGGAATGGTCTTCCAAAAGACAGGATTGTAAAATGGGACGACCCCGAGAACGAGATCTGTATCGCAACAGGTCCTCTTGGTGGAGTCACTCAATATCCTGGTGCAGGGAAGAGTATCGTTACTTCAATCTCACCCATGACGGGAATCCCAATTGATTCCAACGTCGGAGGGTATGTGGGACCCAACCTGAAGTTCTCGGGCTTTGATGCTATGGAGATTCAGGGTAAGGCTGACAAGGATGTCTACATCGTGGTTGATGGCGACCACGGTAAGATTGAGATCCACGATGCCAGTGACCTTCCTGACACAGCATACGAAATTACTCGTATTCTCTCTGACAAATACACAGAGATGGAAGGCAAGGACATGGCAGTGGTAACTGCAGGACCTGGTGCAGAGCATGCATGGATGGGCTGTTTGAACTTCTCATGGTGGGACATGCGTCGAAACATGCCCAGGTACAAGCAGGCTGGCCGTGGTGGAATTGGTACAGTTTTCAGGAATAAGAAAATCAAAGCAATTGTGGTTAAGTTTGCAAAAATCACCCTAGACCTTATCAATCCTGCAGACCCTGATGGTGTGAAGGAAGCAGGTCGTGGACACTCAGGTGGAATCCTTAAACTCGACCCCAAGCAGAACAGAATGAGAGTTGTTGGAACAGGACACCTTCCAGTTATCATGGATGAGTTTGACCTATTGCCCACTCGTAATTTCAGAACAGGTAGTGATCCCGAAGCCAAGGGTCTCTTTGGTGATGTTTGGGAGAATATCTACACCAATGCTGGTAAGGGCTGGGACGGTTGTTGGAGACCCTGTGCAATCAACTGCTCACATTGCATCGAAGGATTCGTTCCAAAGACTGGACCCTTCAAGGGCAAGCAGGTAGTTGTAGATGGACCCGAGTATGAAACAATTGCAGGATGCGGTTCTAACATCGGCGTCTTCGTACCACACTGGGTAGCAGAGATGAACTTCTATTGCGACGCATACGGACTTGACACAATCTCATTTGGTTCTAGTATGGCCTTTGTGATGGAACTCTTTGAAGACGGACTCATAGACGAGAAGGCTACTGGTGGTCACACTCTGAAGTGGGGTGCTGCGGAGGAAACACTTGCTGTATTGCACGAGATTGCAGAGGGCAAGGGATTCGGTGGCGAGCACTTTGGAAAGGGTATCCATTATCTCAAGGGGTACTTCGGTGACAACTTCGGTGTTGACAAGCAGGTCATGCACGACATCGGAATGGAACACAAGGGCCTCGAATACTCCGAGTACGTTACCAAGGAAAGTCTGGCTCAGCAAGGTGGTTACGGTCTCACACTCAAGGGACCACAGCACGACGAGGCTTGGCTCATCTTCTTAGACCAAGTGCACAATTACATGCCTACATTCGAGGACAAAGCTGAAGCACTTCACTACTTCCCCAACTGGCGTACCTGGTTCGGTTTGAACGGTCTCTGCAAGCTGCCTTGGAACGATGTCGTACCAGCAGATAACGCAGATTCTGGTGAGCCAGCAAAGGTTCCTGGACATGTTGACTTCTATGCCAAGTTCTTCCAAGCAATGACTGGAAGGCCAACAAAGGGCGAAGATTTGATTCACATGAGCGAGAAGGTCTACACATTCCAAAGGATCTTCAATATCCGACAGGGCAAGGGTCTCAGGCTTCATGATTCATTCATACCCTACAGGAGTGCAGGACCAGTAACAGATTGGGAATACGATTCTCGTGTCGACCGCTACGATGAGCAACTCAAGGAGATTGGTGTTGAAATCAGTGGAATGAACACTACTGAGAAGAACAAGAAACTCCGAGAGTACAGAGAGGAACGATACAGACTTCTCACAGATGCAGCCTACAAGCGACGTGGCTGGACACGAAACGGTGTACCAACAATGGAGAAAGTCAAGGCACTTGATCTTGATTGGATTCCTGAAGTTGTTGACATCGTGGAGAAGAACGAGAGTTCCGAAGCTCCAAAGGATACACTTCCAGCTTCTGATGAAGCCTGGAAATAAAATTTCTATGGGTGCAGCTTAGAATGAGCTGCACTCAATCATTTCTTTTTCGAATTTAGGAATTTACGCAAAAAACATATTCTCAGAATAAACCTTCAAGAACAAAGAGTTCTTAACCATAGTTCACTATATATTACGATGATAAAAATGAAAACTGTTGGTTATTTTGACGGCACAGACTCAAACCTACTCACAAAATTAGCAGCGAGTGGATTCCGTACATTGCCATTGGGTAATGAATGGGACAATCATGGAAAGATAGCATCACATTTGGTACCTGGTGAAGTAGACCTCATAATTACGTATTTACATAAATTGCTTCCAGGGCGAGAAACAGTGAAAAAGATATTACCTGCTCCTCTTGATCTGCTCTATCCAGCTAAGTCATACGATATTCCAGTGTTGGTAGTTATTCCAAAAGAGTTCCATAAGGAAGGGGAAAAAATATTGGGTGAAGTGATAAACTTTGCAGAAATTGTATCCCCTGATGAATTAGAAGAGAAAGTTCGCAAGATTCTAGATTTTTGAATTGGCAGACATCGTGAAGAAGAACGAGGGTAGTGAACCTCCAAAGGATACCCTTCCTGAAAGCGATGAGGCATAGAATTAATAGAACAAAGAGAAGAGGGTTTTAATCCTCTCTCTTTGGGATTACATCTTCTTTGAGATAGTAATCTACCAAGTAATGGCATCTATCATAATCATATTCCCTCAAAGAATTCAAAATATTGTTCGTCAAATGGAGTATCTGTAATGCGTACTCCAAAGATCATTCACTTTTGAATTATGGAAGTAAGAGAGGGATATCACACGGGAGGAGGAGGAGTGTTAGTGGGTAGGGGGAAAATTAGATTTGCTGACATCCCTCTCTTTGAGCGCGGCGTCTTTGTTTTCCAATACTTTAGGGGATTGGTCCTTTACGCAATCCGTGCATATAGTGAAAGAAGCATCGCCAAAACGATCCATATATTCTTTCATGAAATGCGGTATGTCGTCGGTGGTTTGTCTCATAGTATTGGTTTCTTCATCATAGATTTCAGAATTTGTTGGAAATTGTAGTCCCATGATGCACACCGACTGAGAATTGTATATATTTCTATTATTTTAATACTTTTCGTATATACTGAAATAAATAAAAATAGTAAAATAATAGATTCCTGAACAGAAGTGAACCAAAAATCAGTCGTGATGTCTACAAGTCGTAGGCACTTCTTCGGGCCTCATTCAGAGTAATCGCTACCTTTGTTGCATCTGTTAACTCAGATAGTTTGCGATTCAATTCGTTGATGAGTGGACACCTGAGGAAATGTTCGACAAGGCGCTGAGAATCGTTGATGAATCAAACTTCTTTGAGATCAGTAGCAGTTTAGATTTGAAAGAAGGATTTGCATTTGGTAATATCGCTGGACTAGCAAGAGGAAAATACACTGGTAAAAGTGTGGGGGTTCAGATAAGCATCACAGGACCTTCTTCTCAGAAGGGAGCTTCATGCACAATCAAAGTTTCGGGAGAAGATGATGCAATGATACTCCCTGCAATCGATGATCTTAAGGAAAGACTGAGTGCGTGGTTGTGTCCAATGTGTTCTAGTCCTCTTACACTTGAAAATGTTGCAGCACTGAGAGATGGAAAAGTTATTGAATGTCCATTCTGTTCAGTATCAATAGGAAGATAGTTTGCATCCCGTGGGAGAGCAGAGATATGGTAGAAGATGGCTCAAAATGCAATTGGTGCGGAGGAAAAATCTCCGGAACTGCGAAGAATTGTCCTACTTGTGGAAAGCCAGTTGCTACAAGACTCGTAAAGAGAGAAATCTCAGGCATCAAGAAACAAAAAGACTACTCAGGTGTATTTCAACAACAAGGGCGTATGATAACTGATGCCGATTGGAGTGAGTCACCACGTATCACGAAAGATCGTGAGAAAATTGCCACAGTTAGTTGCTCTTCTTGTGGAGCAATCAACAATGCAAAGAGCAGACAATGTGTGAACTGCGGAGCTAATCTATAGCTTCAATTGAATTCCAGGTTTGTTGGAATTCTGAATCAATTGTCCATCAAAGATTTTGAGATGTATCTTATTCTAAGCATCCCTTGACTCCTGAATGAAATGTTCGAGGAGAATGTTTCTTGGGGAGTGCTCTCGCGGACTATTGAGAAGACAATAACAAATAGACAAGTCCACCCAAGAATGCAGCCGCAATTCTTGTGATTTGATGCTCTTTATCCAATACATCGACCACTCCAGACATACTATATGCTACCGCAGCTTCACCAGCGATATATTTCGAAACCAATAATAGATCCATTAAAGCAGATGCCAGGTCTGCATATTCAAGTATCTTGAAACCAGTTTCAAAGCATAGAGCGTCTGCAAATTCATCTGCGTCATTCCCTAGTGCAGTTTGATTCTCGTGTATTATTCCAACTACTGCTTCAAAAACAGGTTTCAGAATTGAAGAAAGCTCGTAATAGACCATGTTTCGAAATTGCTTTCCTTTGAGTTCTCGCTCTATGTGAGCAAGACTTTTCTGGTATTGCTTCTCGAATTTTGATGTCAATGATATTCCTCCGAGAAGATAATATCCATAACTTGGTCCTTGGTAGGATAAACACCTAGCTTATCATGAAAGATCTTCATGATATCAAGAATCGCTTCTTCTATATCCACTTCTTTTCCATCCCCGATCATTCTTGCAAAGGAAAGCCGCATCAACTGGAGTCCCAGGTCAATCTCTTGAGGGCAGTCAATCCCGGATAGAATTCTAGAATCATGATTCTCGTCAATACTACGATATCTGACATTAATTACTCTACCATCAGGATACTTTGAATTTTTTACATAGACTCGTTTTCGTGGCTGAAAGCCATGGGATTCAATATCAGATAAAAGCATCAACATCTGACCTGTCAAGATTGCACCAGAGATGTATGCCCGCTTCAATCCTTGGAGAGGTAGCATCTTAGCAAGACTTCCTGCAATCTCGATTTCTCGTACATAAGTAAAATTGCTTAATGAGAGAGTCCCGGATGTATCCAAGAATGGATGTAATGATTCAGCTATCTTGGTTGAAAGCCCAGTGGCAAACTTTCCTATTGTATCAGAGCTCATCTCAACGGAATGTATTTTTCCACGCTCATCAACAGCTAAGCCACGTCTTATATCGAATGTTCGAACGCCCTCTGGTCGAAAGCTTCCGAGGTTCATTCCAAGGAGGTTTTTCTCAGTCACCTCAACAATGATTGCATCAACTGTTGTGTTCTGCAATGAACAGTAGAAAAGTCCAGGTAAGAAAGCGAACAAATTATTGCTATAGGAGGAATCTGCCAAGGCATACAGCAAAGTGTCTTCTCCATCATCACTTTCGAAATCACGAACGTCAAACGGGATGGGCAGAGAAAACCCAATTTCGGGGAAATAACTCAAATCAGTGATTCCCATCAACCACTCAGCTTCGGGTAATACAGAAAATTGTATTTCTACTAGTCTGAGAGCGCTCTCATTGGGAATATTCGTCATAACTTTGCGATTCCACTCCATATCAGATAATTTTCATCCTTCTATCAAGGTGTTAACGCTTTCTATCATGAATTTTGACTACAAAGGAGGATAAAGAAAATTCGATGAGTTTCTAATAAGAAATAGTAGTACATCAGATAACTAGTCCACACACATATTAGACAGAAAAGAGGGTACAGACAATCGGCTCTGGAGATGATATCAATTGAATGACACCTTAACTCCTGAACGAAAAGAAAGGCGAGAATCCATCAAAGGTCTGTCGCGATTCACATGGTCAGGTTCACTTACCAATAAAGTCGTAGAAGATATTGTTGCAGCAGCCCCGCACGTTCAAATATTGACGATTGAAATTTTCGACGACACGTCATTCGAACTTTCAATTCTAAAAGAGTTGAAAGACCTACTAATGTTGAAAATTATGGAAGGCGACACTCTAACGCAAATCAGACTTGAAGGGATACAAGAACTCGACCTACTCAGTGGTTTTGAAATCAATGTAAATAGCGAGAGTATTGAAGAGATTGACCTTTCTCCTCTCGCAAATCATCCTAGCCTTCATGCTGTAACAATTGCAGGTCCAGTGAAAATTCTGAAGGGGCTTGAAGTATTCAAAACCATTCCTAATTTTGGGTCGATAGGGCTCTATTCACTTGATGTTCCAGAGATGGACCTAACCGCACTCTCTGGATGTGAAAAGATTGAGAGCATCTACATGGGAGATATAGGACCGGAGAATCCAACAGAGCCATACAAGGTCAAGCTTCCAAAACAAGTCCCATTGAAAGTCTTTGAAATTTCAGGATGCTTTAGTGACGAGCTTAAACTAGAGATTGACTTTTCATTCTTAGAGGGTTTCATTTCACTTGACAGCCTAGCTCTAGTCAACTGCAATCTGACTTCATTCGATTTCAATGTAATATCATCGCTAAAGAGAATAGGTAAAATCGATCTATCAAGTAACAAGATAGCTCGATTAGACATAACTCCAATTCTTGAAATACCAATGCTTACAGAGAAGGCACTGGGAGAACCAGTCTTTGTGGTTGACGAGGATGTAGTAATTCAAATTGCTGAGAGCAAAGAACAAGAAGCAATTGAAATCATTGGCCGTCCTGACACAGTAATCGAAGACCATAGGGGGCACTTTGCGGTTGATCCTGAATTTGGTCATAAATGGGTGAAGCACGTTATTGACTCACACAAAGTCGAGTGGATATGATTAGTTCGTAAGTCAAGAAATATTAGTTGCACAAACATCTGCAGATATCAGGTGACCACATGGTAAAATGTACTAGTTGTAGCAGATGGGCTTGCTCCTCTGGAGAATTGGAGAAACTTCCAACTCAGGGATTCTGTCCAATGGTAGAACGTAAAGAAGTTCTTGCAAAGGCACGAGAGATCTACAAGGATTCTGAGATAAGAAAGATATCACAGGAATCAGCTCGAGTGGAAGCAACTGGCTATTGTGAATGGACTCGAGTTCAGGAAACTATGGAGTTCGCACAACGGATGGGAGTGACCAAACTTGGGATTGCATATTGTATCGGTCTCAAGCGAGAAGCTACAACACTCGCCAAGATATACACAGAGAATGGATTCGATGTAACTTCAGTCTGCTGTAAAAGTGGGAGCATACCTAAGGAAGAAATTGGTCTGAGAGATGACGAGAAGATTCGACCGGGTACGTACGAGAGTATGTGCAATCCTGTAGGGCAAGCTATGATCATGAATGAAGAAGGAACAGGTTTCAACGTTATAGTTGGTCTTTGCGTTGGTCATGACTCACTCTTCATCAAACATTCTGATGCTCTAGTGACTTGCCTAGTAGCAAAGGATAGAGTACTTGCACACAATCCAGTTGGAGCCATCTACACATCTCAATCTTACTACAACAAGAAACTGTACAAGGAATAATCAGGATGGGGAGATAGAGCCTTTAGGTAGTCTACCCTTACATCCGTCAATCATGCAAGGATCTCCAGAACAGTATGCCATTGGGATTTTGTGTGCGATTGCAGCCACAGTAGTCTTTGGTATCACCAATGTAATCTACAAAAAGATTGACAATGAGATTAGTGTGATTGATATCGTTGTTACGAGAATCTGGGTGAGTCTACCACTCTCTTACTTTTTCGCTGTCGGTTCTACGGGTACTGTCAATTTCTCAATACCCGTAGAGTCAATGTTTCCACTTGCAGTCTCGATGATTCTTGGAATTGTAATTGGAGATACAATGTATTTCTTTAGTCAAGAAAGAATCGGAGTTGGTAGAGCATTCCCAATTGTAATGAGTTATCCCTTAGTTGTCTATACGATGGCAGCAATATTCTTGGGAGAACCTGTAATTCCACAGAGGGTCATTGGTGCCATCATCGTTGTGATTGGCGTGGTAATGATTGCAAGAGCGGACTTTTTAGAAGATATCGAGGTTGAACAAAGGTGGAATAGCAGAGACCGGAACATAGGACTCCTTTTGGCTTTCATAACTATCATTGTTTGGTCTGCAAGTGATGTTACATTTCAATATGGATTAGTATCCGCTGGTGTAGCAGAAGCAAATTACTATAGAGTACTTGTTGCATCGATTGTATACGTTCCAATATTTATGTTCTCAATGAGAGGAAGAAGAAAATTACCATCTAGACGAATTTCAGGAATTGCATTGGTCACAGGTCTCTTCTCTATAGGTATCAGTCTCATTGTGTATAGCTATGCAATCAAATTCATAGGCGCAACTGTTACTTCAGTGCTAATAGCTTCAGCCCCAGTTATCACAGCTCCTCTATCTGCTGTCTATCTGCATGAGGATCTGAATAGAGAAATTGGATTAGGAACAATTCTCACAATCGTCGGAATTCTACTAGTTGTATTTATTCTATGATAATCTAGTCTTCTGGGAAAACCTATATCAACGTTCGCGCGGAATTTCATCTAAGATAAAAGTACCAATTTGAAGTTTCGGTACTCAGAATATATTTCGTGGGAGTCAGTAATTGTTGTTGCAAAATTATAATGATATTATTTTTGCGGTTGGTTTAGTTTCAATAGTGCTTGTTTTCACTTGTTTTTCTCTGAATGAGGTCTTCAAGAAATCAAGAGGGAAACAGAAAGAAGATCACGAGATCCCAGCATATGTTCGAAAGGAGTATGGAAGAACGGCCTCGATGAAACAGCAGAGGAAATTCTACACTAGCGAAGAAATGAGGGTACAAAAGAAACCAATTTCGGGTGTATCGCGAGCAATCTCTGAAGCCGATGAATATTTGATAAGAAGCTCCAAATCACATTCCACTTCTCAATCTAGAACATCGGGGTCCGTACAAGCACGTAGAGGTGGAGAGTTTATTGGAAATAGAATGCGCTTCAAAGTGAAAGTGCTCAATGAAACACAATTCACCATAACAGATGTCAAAGTATTCCTCATTTCATTTCCAAGTGAAGCTCTTCATCTAGATAGTGATGATGAAGACGAGTTCTTTCCAAAAATCGAACCAGAAGGATTCAGAAGCCCATCTTTTGATTTTCTCCCAACCCAAGATTGTGTTAAGGGAGAGATTATCGCAGGAGTATCTTATATTGATGAAAGAGGTAAAGCCCATACGTTGACAACAAAACCATTTGTTATTCGTTCAGTGTGTGATCTCTTGATACCGGACCAAATAACTCCTGAAGAGTTTGCAATGAAACTGAAAGACCATGAGTGTGGAGAGATAGTAGTCAAGGTCCAAGAATGGACTGCTGAGGAGATGTTTGAGAAGTCATTGCGCATCATCGAAGAAGCTAATTTCTATGAAGTGGAGAGTACCAGTGATGAACAGGATGGTGTATTTCATGCGTCAATATCTGGCCTAGCTAAAGGAAAATACACTGGGAAAAGCATTGGTGTCAAGATATTAGTTTCGGGCCCTGTCAATCAGCAAGGTGCAAGTTGCACAATTCAAGTTACAGGAGAAGACCAAGCAATGATTCTTCCAGCCATTGATGATCTTCGGGAGCGGTTGAGTGCTTGGCTTTGTCCACTATGTGGTTCTCCATTGACGCTCGCAAATGTCGAAGACCTGAAGGATGGAAAAGCAGTGGTCTGTCCATTCTGTAACGTATCCATCGGTCGCTAATAGTGAAGGGGACTCCTCTCACGGGAATCCCGATTCTCTCATCTAAAACGGTCGCATTCGTGAACTAGGACCTAATCTGAGTCTTGCTTGTGATTCTGTTGAAGCTTTCGCAGCAAGCAAATCTTTCTTCTGCTTATCATACTCACTTTCACAAGTAGATTCAAGTTGGAATTTTGTTTTGGTCAAAGTGATTTTGTCTTTGGTAATTTCACCAATATATTGGAGTGGTACTAAGAGATCAATATCAGGTTGTGCGTGTATTTTCTCAAGAAATTCTTCGAAGAAACCTCCTCCAAGTATTAACCACATTTGACTATCTGTATCAAACCAGAAGTCTATGATATTGCCAATTTTGAGACCATCAGCATCGACAATTTTGAGTTTTCCAAGTTGACCGAAATTCAAGTCTGATTCACCAAAAATGCCAGGATCAATATTTTTGGAAAGGGAGTCCTTGTCTACTTTGAGATAGACCTTATCAGTTATGCTATCAACATCAGCGATATTAGCTACTGGGTCAATATCTGGTCTAGCTCCAATTGACTCGAGGAGTTCCTCAACCATTCCGCCTCCTAACACAAAGTGCTTCAGGTCAATCTTGCTTTCTGAAATGTTAAAGATGCAATCGATGACGTCTCCGACCTTTACGCCGTTAACATCGATGACGTCTTTACCTCTAACTTCACTGTACTTCATGTTGCAACACTGTATCATTGAAATCACATCCAAAGTTCACGATAGTGAAGATATAAGCTTTCTTGTTGGGCTTTTGCTATTAGAAATCCCACTAAAGATGTGAAAATAAAAAATGAAAATGAGCCCGTCGGAGGGGCTCTGGGAATACTACTTCAGTTTAGTAAACTTCTCGTGGACTCTCTCTGAGATGATCAGGTAACTGACCACCTTCACCCAAGATTTCGAGCTCGTGATCGCGGCCCGCACGGGCACCATCATTGCATAGGAATCCAGATTTGGTAATCCCACGTGCTTGGCGTTCAGCAGAACGTTTTGCAATCATTCCAATTCCTGATGGAACTGTCATGACGAGCTTCTTCTGGCTTTCGTCAATCGCTAGAAGAATAGTATCATCAGCAGCATTTCGTGTAGTCTCAAAGAATTGAGATGTTGACTCGTTATACTCGAGGTAGATTGGCATTCGAATTATAGGCCTCCAACTGGCTAGTTCTTCTAATTTGACTAATGCGTGCATATTAATAAATCTCGGGCGAGTTCATGTGTGATTAGAGTAGGTGTGCAGTTCCACAATGTGCACAAACGACGGCATTATCAAATTCTCCAGGCAATGGTAGTGGTGCGTCGCAATTTTGACAACGGAGTTCCTTCAGTTCTGCACGTTGCTCTGGTGTAAGTTTAATCTTGAAGACTTTTTCAGCTACATCCTGAATTGTCTTTCCGACATTAGCTGCAGCTCGAACAACTGCATTTCGTTCAGGATCAGTAAGTGATCCAAGTCCAACAGCTTTGAAGAAATTGTCAATAGCACGACCAATCTTTCCGAAGATTGAACCCGCCTTCCAAGTCATTACATCTTTAACATGAAGTTCAAGAATTTCTGAATCAGGATGCCCTGGTAGTTCATATCCGCGTTTCCAATCTCCTTTCTTTTCCCTCTTTGATGAAAGATCAGTTCCACAACTGGGACATGTTAGAATGTATTCGGTTTTACCAAACCAGCCCTTCTTGATTTTTCTTTCAGCAACATCATACCAACATCGTTTATGGGCCATTTTGTTGCAATTTGGACAGGCAAATAGGTGATACATGTCTGGCTTTGCTTTTCGTGATGACCCAGTGTGAACCTTGAGATAAACCATGTCTTTCTCAGAGTAGTTCAATAAGTATTTTCCACAGATGAAGCAGACTTTACCATCCAGCTTGTTCATTTTGTCAGGCATGATTCGCATTCAAGTCAATCCCAGTAACTTCTCGTACACGAGCCCTAAAGAACCTTACAGAATTAACATCGAAACCTCTTTAGCATAGTTTGATGCGACCCACGAACTGGCAATCCTATCAAAGGAGGTTCCAAAAATATCCGATAAACCACTCGTTATTGAGTTGAATCTCATTGACGAATCTACAAAATCAATGACTGGCGGAAAAGCCTCTAATCTAACTGTTTTAATTAACGCAGGTTTTACAGTTCCGAAGGGGTTTGTTGTTACAACAGAGGCATACTCAAAATTCATTGTAGCAAATGAACTTGAGAATCTTGCGAAGAGTCACCTATGGGATTTGGATCATGAAGATACTGCTGAGTTGAGGAAAGCAACTGAAACAATGAGAGCGTACATCACAAGGGCTACACTCCCTCAAGAGGTCGTTGATATTGTTACGGGGATGTATCAACAACAAAATCTGGACAGAGTAGCGATTAGATCCTCAGCAACAGCTGAAGACCTACCTGATGCATCCTTTGCAGGTCAATATGATACATCACTCAATATTGAGGGGATTGCTGATGTGCTAGAACACATCAAGAGCTGCTTTGGGTCAATGTGGACAACTAGAGCAGTTGCTTACAGAGAAGAGAACAATATTCCTCATGACCAAGTACAGGTAGCAGTTGTTGTTCAAGCTATGGCAGATGCTAGATGTGCGGGAGTTATGTTCACACAAAATCCAATTTCTCGAAACCAAGATGAAATGATGATTGAATCGAATTTTGGATTAGGAGAATCAGTTGTTTCAGGACAGGTGGTTCCTGATAGATATGTTGTAGCAAAGAATGAAGAGCGAACGGGATTCTCTCTGGTGAGTAAAGAAATTGGAACCAAAGACACGATTATAATCAGAAACACTGCAGGAAACGGAATCAAGGAATCGGGTGTTTCATTTGAGAAACGGCAACAATCTTCCCTCGAAGATAATGAGATTCTCGAACTCTCTGAAATAGGAAAATCAATCGAGGACCTCTTTCAATCTCCTCAAGATATTGAGTGGGCATTAGACAGAGATGGTAAGTTTCACATTTTGCAATCACGTCCAATCACTGTCGGGCTAAAACAAGATGAAGAAGAAGATGAAGTCTTTTGGACAAGAGGATATGCAGACGATTACTGGAATGATCCAGTGACTCCATTATTCTATGATCTGCTTGGAGATCAGATAACGTACATTGTAAATATCGAAACCAATGAAATTATGGGTTACAAAGACACACCAAAAGAGTTGCTCAAACTCCACAAAGCGCATGTATACTTCAACCTAGAAGTCTTACGTACTAAAGTAGTAAATGAGATGCCACCTTTCATTCGGTCAGAAGATGTATTGAATTACTTCCCTGAAGGAAAAGGACCATTTGGAAAAGACACAATGAGAGAACTTCCTTTCGCTCTCAAAACAAGAATCATGTCAGAAATTAGAATCATGCTTCTAGACGGCGATGGGGGTATGACCAAGACCAATGATGCTTATACAAAATGGACTGAAGAAATCTTCAACCCATATTGTACGAAATTCGACACGGATTTGAGTCATGCGACTCAACATGAATCTGTAGCGGGCCTCATGGGACTTGCGGATGAACTTGACAAGGTGATGATGAAGCACTTCAGAATGGTGCGCTATGGTCTACCAGTTCATACCTTGGGGATGAATCTCATTACGAATTACCTCTGCAGGCGATGGCTGGGTGATGAAGCTGGGAGTATAATGTATCCAATTCTCTTGTCAGGGTTGGAGCACAAAACAACTGAAACAAACAACAGAATCTTCGATCTAGCAATTCACGGAACTAAAGATGAAGCAGTGAAGAAGATATTCACAGATCTTCCTTCTACTGATGTATATCTTGCCCTTATGGAGAGTGATTCACCAGCTGTACAATCATTCTTCAAAAAATTCAACGGATTTCTAGATGACTTTGGAGACCGTGGTTTTACGAGAGAAGTCTATTATCCGCGATGGAGAGATGCTCCTGAATATGTCATTGATGCACTCAAACCACTAGTAATAGAAGGAATGAGAGACCTCGCCAAATCTGAAGCGTCCTTGGCAAGGAAGAGAATCAAAGCAGAAACCTTAGTTGAGAAGCACATTCGCGGACAGAGATATGGTCCCATCAAGTGGATATTGTTTTCAATGATTCTGGGAATGGCAAGAACCTACATAGGTTTCCGAGAGAACCAGAGATTCAACTTAGACAAGTGGATTACAAGGAATCGCAAGGTGTTTCTTGAGATTGGCCGTCGTCTAAAAGAAACGGGATTAATTGAAGATGAGATTGATGTTTTCTTCCTTAGACGTAGAGAGCTAAGGAAAATCGTTCGTGGTGGAATTGAGGACTTTCCAGAACAAGAGGATATCCGAGCTCTTGTAAAGGAAAGAAAGGATGAGTTTCTAAAGAACGAGAACTTACTTCCTCCTAAATTCATGGTGGGTTCAAGGGAGTTTGATGATCCACTTCCCGAATCAGCAGAAGGATATGTAGGAATCCCCGCAAGTCAAGGAATAATAACAGGAACCGTTCGTATACTTGATACAATTGCAGATATTCCAAAGGTGAGAGCTGGAGATATACTTGTAGTATCAAGAACAGACCCTGGGTGGACTCCAGTGTTTTCAAAGATAGGCGGTCTCATCACTGAATCAGGAGGAGTACTATCTCATGGCGCTGTAGTATCCCGTGAGTTTGGAATCCCCGCTGTCACTAATATTCGGAATGCATGTAGAGAATTCAAAACAGGTCAGAGAGTGACCATTGATGGAAACAAAGGAGTTGTAGTACTTCACGAATCGGATTGAAGAAACATGGAACCGATCACACATAGACCTACATCAAATGCTGAAGAATGGAATGAAAGCTATTACTTCATCTTCTATGACAAGGATAACAAAGTGGGCGGGATGAGCCGAGTTGGTTTCAAACCCAACAAGAAAGAAGGAATGACATTCTTCTTCCTCTTTCTTCCTGATGGTTCGATTGGATCTTTTCATGCAAACGATGATACAGGTCACTATCCCAATTCATTGAAGGTCGAGAATGTCGAGCACAAATGCATCGAAGATGGAAAATGGCATTACTCCTTTGAAGGACCCATGCTTATTTTCAACAACCCAGAGGATTTTGCGAAGGTAAAGGAAAATCCAGAGGTCATCAACGACCTTGTTGGTGGAAAAATCGATTTGAAATATGAAGCTCATAATGAAACCTATGAATACAGTGAACACATGACTCCCGAATCTCTTGAGATTGGAAAGAAGACTGGTGATGTTCATTGGGAACAAATCGGTAAGGTATCTGGAACTGTTGCAGTTGGCGAACAAACTTACAATGTTGACCAATGCATCGGACAGCGAGACCATACTCATGGGATCAGAGATTGGACAGGAATAGGCAACTGGTTCTACTTCGTTATTTGGTTTGATGAGAATCTTGCACTTAATCCAGCAGCTGTCGTGCTAGATGACGGACGTATAGGTTCTGGAGGATTCATCTACAGAGATGGTGAGAACATTCCAATTGAAACAATCAAACTCGTAGATCATTCATACCAAGATAATGGAATATTCCCGCTTACCACGGAACTCGAAATTGTTGATAAGAAAGGTCAGAAATACAAACTCAAAGCAACACCAGGTCCAATCATCCCAGTTCCATTTAGAGATGAAAAGGGCAATGTTTCGTACCTGATTCAGTCATTTGGGTCATTTCAACTGGATGATCGAAAAGGAGGATATGGTTCCTACGAAGTTCTGAGAAGAGCAAAGTAGTTGATAACGTATCACACCTGTATATATTAGGAGAGATATCAAACAGAACGAGGCGGTCAGACAAATGTTTGAGTACGTCCAAGAGAGAGAAATGGGCTCAAGATTAGAACCGAGAACTCTAATCTACGTTATCACATCTGGTGAAACCATTCGAGAAGATTCTGGGAAGCTTACTGAGAGAGGGCAGAATCAGATTCTTGAACTTGCGAGTTCACGGCTCATAGGCGGAGTTAGGAAGATCTATACTTCAACATCAAGTGGAGACCATGAAACAGCAAAAATACTCTCCAAAGAATTTGATGTACGTCTTTACAAAAAAAAGTGTCTTGATGGATTCAAGCTTGGGGTTTCTTGGGAAGATGAGGAACAGCTAAAAGAAGTACTCACAGCTCTATGGAATGACCTTACATACAACTTCGGCAAAGGTGAATCCTTAGAAGATGCCAAGGAGAGATTTGGAACCTGTATGAATGATATCGGACGGAAACATCCCGATGACAGTGTTGCGGTAGTTTGTGATCCGATTATGTCCTGTCTATTTCATTCACTTGTAACAGCAGCCCTCCTGAATAGTACTGAATGGACATCGACGGGTTTTGCATCCTGCGCAACATATGAGTACGCAAAGACGGGATGGACTTTGACAATGCCCCCAGAGAATAGCTTTCTCAGTGAACCATCTTGTGTATCAGAGTGGTTGCCAGAAAAACTGTTTGACTGAAAAAAAAACTGCAGGCAATTGAAGTCCAATCCGAAGATCAGACTCCAACGGCCAGTTTATTCTATTACCTACGACGGTACATTACACAGACCATCACAACGAGAGCTACAATTCCACCTACAATCAAGTAGAGAATAGCTGGATCACCTTCACCACCAGTATAAGTGGTAGTTGTAGTGTCCGCAGCTTGGAATGCACTAGTATATGCAACGAAGACAGGATCACAGATGATGTCCTCGCCACCCCATTTCTCATAACCTGCTGTCATGAAGAGCATAGAAGCATCAACTTGCCAGTTAGTAATGGTACTACCAGAGGCGGACTCGTACATCAGACTGAAGGCACCAATAGGAGCGGTGGATGAACCTGAGTAGTATTGAATACTATGGCCATCGCCACCCCATGTGTAGGGTAGTCCACCCATCTCGACGTCAGCATAAGGGCTATTCTCAGAACCAAACAAGTAGTAGTCTGCATCCTGACTAGCACCATTGCTATCAGTAACGGGGCGGTTTCCAGCTTTGTATTGTGAAACAGTTCCTGTTGCAAGAACTCCAAAGAAGTTCACAGCAAGGCTTCTTCCTTCCAAGACAGAATTATCGATGTCATTGAGAGTCCAATCTCCAATCGTCTGATCTATCTTGAATGTAACTGCATTGTTCCATGTAGTAGGATCTTCGGCATCGTATTCGACCTGGTCAACAGAGAAATGGATATCAAACGCCATCTCTGTGATTGTTGCATCGGTTAACCTGTAGTCGAAGTTAGTATCGTTCAAGCCCATATTACCTTCGTATGATTGTCTGAAGTCCCAAGCACCTCGAAGTGCAGTGGAGTGTTCCACCTGCAGTGGGTAGATTGTTACATCAACATCACTGATTGTTATTCCAAACTCAACATCAGTATCAGGACTAACTATGACGTTACCAGAACTATTGGTAGCACCGAAGGGTCTCCGAAGTTCGACACCACTCACTGAATCAATAAGGACATAGTGAGTAACCTCTTCGGTTACGACCTGACCATTCTCAATTGAGAAGTCAGGAGCTCCCTCAGAGGGACCAAATCCATCATTGAAGATCATAAGACCAGCATATGATGCACGGAAGTGAGCCAGTGTAGCCCGATCTTCTTCGATTGCTACCCAGAAGTTCTGAGTAGTACCCCATGCAAACCAAGTTGTCGACCACTTGCCTGCTTCAAGACCAGGAACTTCTGTTGTATCAAGTGTCCAGTTCTTGGAGAGCCAAGATACATACTCGTAACCAGGTGTTGAAACGTTGTGAGCAGCATTTGCCCATAAGATATCCCGAATGTCATCCATTTCGCTAGCGTTTACAGGACTGTTGTCTGATGCATGATACCAGTAGAAGGTTTCGTTTGCTTCAAACCAGATATTCTGTTGAACAACACCCATCCAGTTCTCCGACCAGAATTCATCACCAGCTTCACCAGGTGTAGGATCGAAACCAACTCCGACCCACATACCATCAACTGTGGTATTACCCCAGTCTTCCCAATAACCAGTTCTCTTAATGTAGTACCGATCATCTGTAGTTAGGCCGCTACCATCAAGGTCGATTGCACCGTCCGTGGTCAATCTCCAGATTGGAGCTGTGTAGTATGGCACATCACCCAGAATGAGATGACGGGGACTCCAGAGAATATCATTTGAAACATCAATGACCGTGTATACATCAGTCCAAGTTGCTACTAAATCATTGTATCTCTCAATAGTCCAGAACAAACTCGTTCCATTCAGATGTTCTGGAAATTCCCAAGCACCTGAAGTCGTATTCAACCATCTAACATTCTGAATTAAACCAACCTTGATTGCGGCTTTGTCAATCTTAAGATCTATTGCGTCTTCATCAAAGCTGAATTCAACAATGACTGTAGTCAGATTCTCATTTAGACTAATTTCGAAATCTGAAACAGTCCATCGATTACCCTGATATAGTATAGATGATACCATACCAACACCGATTTCAAAAGTTGTAACTCGGTGGTAAGTAATATTGGTGCTAGTTCCCAATTTATAATCGAGGACTATCCTATGTGTGATTTCGGTTCTCCAAATGTGAGTGCTGTTACTTTCAGTAATCGATCCTTGAACGTCAATAGTTACATCTTTGAGCTCAGATGATATGTTGTACGAACTAGTAAAACCACCATCCTCATTTTCAACGACGTATGAACCTTCGATCCTATTGATGTCTTCATGAACAAGAATCGTTAGATTCAGGGGGTCACCCTGCTGGGCTGTATTAGCAATATATCCAAGTTCATTGAAGATGAATGCTTCAATGAATGCTGAACGAAATGCCAGTTTCATTGTCTGACGTTCAGAAATCTCTGGTCTTGCAACAAGAGGATTTCCTTCTGCATCAAGAACCGTTACTAAACCCATTTCTGGTTCAATTACTCCACCAAATCCGAAACCTTCATCCAGATCTGTTTCATTGGTAAAGTATCCAGCCCATTGGATTTTATGGCCATCTTCAAAGACTCCGGTTAGTGCTGTATCCTCAACGTAGTACTTCGTAATATCAATAGTACTATTCTCTATGACGGTCAAATGGGGGAACCACATTCCAGCACCACCACCAAGATCAATCCATTCCCATTCAAGGTCTAGATACCCTGCAACGGGATACGCTCCACTCTCATTGAGTTTCAGAGCCATGGTTGGCCGAAGCGGTACGGGATATGATTCATTGAACTCTAATGCACTATCAAATAGCACAGCAAGTCCAATAGTATCCATTGTTTCTGGATAGGTCCAATTAACTGTAATCAAGTAATCATTATCATATGTGATTGCGTCAGTCAGTGGAATCAATGTGCTTCCAATTTCAACAGGTGACATCATCCTGAAAACGAATGTGTCATTGACATCAGCATAATGTAGGGTTCTATTGGTTTCATCAACGATGTCTGCATAGTAGTAATCAGGAAGTGAGAAATCACGTGGACTCACTGGCATTCCCAGACCTATTGGTGGGCTTCCATATTCTCCCCTTGCAGCAGACGTTAACCAGGATGATGAAATGGGTCTACCATCAGTATCAATCACCTGCATACCTGTGGATATGATTGTAGGTGGTAGTTCAATTGCATAGGTGATGGCAAAGACTACTTCATAGAAATCAGTTTCCTCTGTGAAATCAGAGTTCAGCGAATCTAAAGCCATGAACTGTGCGGGACGTGGTTCTTCAGAACCAGGAACGTACCTGTAACCAACACTGTTCCATCTTCCTGATGTCGCATTATATTCTAGACCAAATTGTGCTGCTCTTGTACCAATTCCAGTACCCCAGAACTGGACAACATCTAGGTCATTTCCTTCGCCAAGGAATGTCTTCGGAATAATCATATTGACGGTAAGATTCATTCCAACTTCAATCCTATAGCTGTTCTCTGCTATGTCAGTGCCATTGTCATACTCAATCCAGATTTCAGGCTGAGGTCCGAAAACCCAGTCCGAGTGCTGATGAGAGTGCTCAAATTGCTGTGTTTCGTTAGCTACTTGCCACGCAACACGCATGATAGGTTCGGTTGTCGTCTGCCCCGCGGCAGGACTGATTGAACCAGCAACACCGACAAGCAATAGTGCGATTAGTGTAATCGTGTATAATTTTTTCATCTTTTCCACCTCACCAAGAGCCTAGCGTGCTGTACTCCTTGTGAACAGAACATCTTCTTCTCCATCGCATAGATGCGGAAGTTCTTTCGGAGTCAAATGCTGAATCTTGATTTTTTGGTGTGTCATCAAAGGTACTTTCCTCGTAACCACTGATGGAAAAACCGACGAACTGCAACTAATATTGTACAAATTTGTATATAGATGGGTTGTGGATGAATCGTCTAGAAGATTCATTCGCTTAAAATTCGTCAAAATATACCCTAAGAAGTTCTGCAACACTTCGTGCTCTGGACACTGTCCCTCTATCTCGATGCGGTTTCGACCCATCAAACATACCTGAAATTGTTCCCAAACATCCTCTCCGAACTGCACTAAGAACGGGGTGGAAGAACTTGTCCTCTGCTTTCTTTTTATTGGCGGGTGTACGTCCATTCACAGTCAACCACGCAGAGATGTATGGTCCAATTAACCAAGGATGTACCGTGCCCTGATGTGCTGCTGCAGCTCTACTTCGAGGACCTCCAGTATAAGCACGAGCATATCGAGAATCACTTGGGGAGAGTGTTCTAAGTCCAAAGGGAGTAAGGAGTTCTTTCGTTACTGTCTTTAGAACAGAATTGGCTTTCAGAGGATCCAGCAACGGGAAGGGAAGACTAAGGGCGAATATCTGATTAGGTCTAATCGACTCATCCTTAATATCATCAGTGACTACATCATAAAGATACCCAAGGTCAGGAGCCCAAAACGTCTGCTCAAATGCTTCCTTTATCCATGAGGCAACAGCTTGAAACTCGTAAGGGTCCCTTCCAATAATCTGGCTCATTTCACCCATTGCCATAAGAACATTGTACCATAGGGCGTTAACCTCAACACATTTTCCAATTCGTGGAGTTGGGCACCAACCATCTACACTTTCGTTCATCCAAGAAACCTCAACTCCCTCAATACCAGAGATGATGAGCCCATCATGATCTTCATGAATATTAAATTTCGTTCCAATTCTATATGCGGCGATTATAGATTCCATTGTGTCCCAGATGATTCCTCTTAGAAACTCTACATCATTGGTAGCTTGAATATACTTGTGCACTGCCATAATGAACCAGAGAGAAGCATCGACTGAATCATATTCGGGTTGTATACCACGGTCAGGGAAATCATTTGGAACGAGTCCATATCGTGAATGTCGTGCGTAATTGGTCAGGATAGCACGTGCATCTTGGAAGCGGCCAATTGACATGGTTAGGCCGGGAAGTGAAATCATCGCATCAAGCCCAATATCCGCAAACTCGTGATAGCCTGCAATAATTGACCTCATCTTTGTTGACTCGCGATCAACAATGAAAGTGTCTGCGTCAAGGATAAGCCATTCTAGATCTTCATCGCGAGATCTAGGAACCATTGAATATGCACGGTCATTGAGAATTTTCCTTCTTCGTAGCTCCTCAAATCTGAGTTTTGCAAAATCCTTTCTTTTAGCCTTAGCAAGCGGACCTAGACTGTTCATCAATCCTTTTCGAGTTGGAGCAACAGCAAATAGGAAGGAAAGGAAGTGTTCTCCAGGTTCCAGTACAGTGTGGAATACACCAGGTATAATCATCTGCTCCTCATGTGGAAGTCCATTTGCCTTATCTCGACGATAGACCTGTGGATCAGTTACTCGAACTTCACTTGGCATAAATTCAGCATCAGGAGTATACGCGTACATCCATGGGCTATTTGGTCGTTCATCAAAAGAGAAATATGAATGTGAGTCAATAGCTTCGATTTCTGGAGTAAAATCAAGATGGGGAGGTCGCGCATGAATATCTCTACATGTTTGAATCGGTGTCACAGTTAGAACGGTCTCTTCAGTATTTTTGAGCTCATAATTCACAACAGTGAGATTCCGTCTATATGCCATGAAGATTGTCTTTTCGACCTCAACGCAACCCTTTTTGTATATCATCTGAGGTAGAGGATTCAGCTCGAATCGTTGAAGGTGGCGGTATCCTCTATGTGTCACACCTTCTGTTGTTTGTTCCGTGCTAAGATTGCACTCTCCATCTTTGTTCACAATTGCTTCATCAAGACGGGAGAGAGTGAGCCAACGGTCAACCGGAGGACTCAGTGATGAAACCATAAGTCCATGATATCCTCGAACGTTTAGACCAACAATTGTGGAAGACGTATAGCCACCTAGACCGTTGGTATATAGCCACTCAAACGTAACTGCACGATTGAGTCTTAGGTCAGCATCTTCCAAGGATATCAATAGCAAAGAGCCTCAGTATCTTTTGTTCTCGAACTTGTGACGGTTCTCGAATACTTTAAGGTTGTGTGATACGAGGTTTGTCGCTCGGATAGACAGCATCATAAGGACGTCAATCACAAATTCGCGAGATGATTTTATGCCACCAGATGCTGAGCCAATTCCAGTTGTCATGACAGGTAGATCACGTAAGGTCCTGGGGCTCAACATGAATCTGTGGCGACTGGCTATTGTTACAGGCATTGCTCAATTTTCTATGAGTTTGTGGGCATGGGAATTCAGTATCTTTCTTGAGTTTGATGTTGGATTACTCAGATGGCAGATTGGAGCAGCGTTATCCATTGGGACCTTGGCAATGATCATTGGGTTCATGGCTTCAGGTATCATTTCAGATTTCATTGGTAGAAAGAATACAATGGTGATTTCATTCATACCAATGGCAATAGGTCTCCTCGGAATGTGGCTGAATCCTATTTGGCCATTTGTAGCAATTGAATATGGTGTCGTCTATTTTGGATGGGCATCAATACTTGTCATCACAACGGCAATACCAGCGGACGAGATTCAAGCTGATGGTGGGTCGAACAGTGCACGTACATTTACGATGGTTCTCATGCCTGCATTCCTAGTTGATGGTATTAGTCCAGTTCTTGCAGGTGTACTCCTTGAGAATGGATACTCTGCGAGTTTCTTGCATCTCATTGCCTCTATTGGGGCGGTATTAGCACTCGTCGCAACATTTGCATTTGTTAGAGAATCCCTAGATAAAGAAATCATCAAGAAGGCTAGAAAAGGTCCAATCATTACTATTCGAGGTCTTGGTAAGAATTTCTGGAAGTTTGTAATTGGAATAGCAGGGTGTATCTTCTTTTTGAGATCAGCATTTCCATACCTCGGAAATCTTGTCGTAGGGGAATGGGCTCTCACTGATGCGCAATATGGATATGCATGGGCATTCTACTCACTGACCAGTGTGATTGTACTTTATTTTGCTGGAACACTAGCTGATAGAAATGTGAAGGCGGCTCAGATTGTTGCACTTCTAGGTAATGCCATCATTGCTCTACTATTCTCTGTCTTTCAAGGATTCTGGGTATTAGTCACTCTCAATATTGCCTGGGCGCTCCCAGTAGCTTTATGGATTGGTGCTGAAAATACAATTGTTTCAGGAAGTGTTACAGAGGAAAAGAAGGGACGTGCACTTGGTACGTATCGCTATGCAACCAGCATTGCTGGATTCTTTGCATTCTCCTTTGGTGCGTATATTTGGGAGATTAGTGATAGTCTCACCTTTCTATACCAATTTGCAGGAATTGGTACATTGCTATTCATCATAGTCATGGCTCTTGCACTGAATTCCATCGAGTTACCAGATAGGCAGAAAGAGCAAAAGGGGTTATTAAAAGCCAGTACGGATGTTTTGAATGAAGATACCGAGACAAGTTAGTGTACTCACAGATTCCGAGTAATGTTCTTATCTTGCTTTGAACACTACATAACTTGTCTGGAGAGCTGGGGTATACTATGGATGATGACTCTTCCCTCATTGGACGGCGCCTAAAACAAACAGGAGGATTACTCCTTGGAGGTGCTCAAAAACAAGTTCAAGATTACAAAGGGAAATTTGAGAGTCTCAGGGGAGTATACGATGAATTCCTATCCAAATTACTGATCTCATACGATTCCGCGAAGTTCGACCCAAAATTCGTTGACAAATTCTTTGGTAAGAGAAAACTGAAGTTTGCAGGTATCGATGGAACAGTTCTGAAATACGATGTCTTTGATCTGTTGATATTTTTCGCAGGAGCTTATCCAGCGTTTGGTGACATCGAGATAGATGACAAGGGTGAATCTAAGATCACTTACGAAGAGAAATTTCTGGAACATGGAATAGGGATTTCAAGTGTCCTTCCAGTGTACATTAGTGAGGTTCCACAAATTGACCAGACACTCCTAGTACGTTCTGAAAATGGAGAGGTTGACCACTCTATTAGCTACAGTGATTCTTGGGTTGTTGATAATTCTGCATTTGCTGATTTCATGATGGGTCTCTCAGAGTTCTATCTTGGGTATCAGCTCGTTAGCTCAGATGATCCAGTTGACATCCTACTACATGATAGAGTCTTTTCCTCAGAGGTGGCATCGTTCTATGCAGAAACCTCTGACTTCCGATTAGATCTGGAACATGAATGCGGTCTCATTGGATACAATATTGATGGAAGACCCCTAACGAAAACAGAGTGGGTCTTTGCACGACGTCTATTCGGAAGTCTTGAGATGGGTACACCTCCAGCACGGGGAGAATTTCTCCTCCCAAGAGTTATTATCGAACTGATGAATGCAGAAGGGAATAGTCTAACACGCGATGAACTTGTTCAGAGAATGGGTCTTGATAACGAGTTCAGACACGCACGTTTAGATAAAGAGCTCAAGAAAGGGATTCGGGGTACAGGAGATGCAGAAGGAGTCTTTGTCAGAAAGAAAGAACATTTTGTTCTGAAACCCCAATATCGTGATTTGAAGAAAAGAATGAAGATACTCGTAGATGATGTGTGTGGTCGAATCTTTTCCACGGACCCAGAGGTTTCATACGAAGATCGTTTCAAAATCAACGGTCGATGGTTAACAACAAGTGACCTTGCATTCTTGAGCCTGATGGCACTCTATCTCACGGTTGAGGAATGCTGGGAAAATCGGATCCTGCTCGTGGGTGTTGCAAAGGATACATCCGCACGAGACCTGAAGAGACAGGTGCTACCAGTTCTTAATTTCGTTGGAAGATTTCAAGGAGGATTTACAGATAAACGGGAAGATACCCCAGATACCGACCGTATGATTCTCCAATGGGTTTCACTTCAGGAACGTGAAAAATTGAAAGTCCCTTGGGCAACCGTCGAGTATGACACTGCCTTCAAAACAATCGTTCCACATCTTGAGAGAACTCCAGGTTTAGTATCAGGAGCAAGAAGAAATCAAATTGCTCTAGAGAAGACGTTTCTAAAATCATATTTCCAACTATGTCAAGCGGTTTCGGAGCCAAAACTCAGGAGCAACGTTTTACTTTACGACCGTCTCGTCTATCCAGAGTTTGAGAATCAGCCTTCCAAATTATTATCACTCAAACACGATTATGAGAACCGACCAGATTTTCCTGAACCAATGGAAGTAGTCTTCTTCGAGGGACAGGACAATCCGGTTCAGTCATTTATTCTACCATTATTCAAAGCAATGACAAGCATGAGCATTCCAGAATTATTCGGTCATCTCAAGCCGCTTTATGTTGCAGATAAAGTTGCAAAATATCACTTCGGCCAAATACGTGGAATGGTGGAGAGTACAGGGAACTGGTTAATGAACCGTCCCGATCTACGAGAGTTCCTATTCTATCTTAGTAGTTTTAGAGACAGGAGGTCCAGTCATGAGCAATCAAGAAGAAATACATAAGAAGTACTTTACAGATTTTGATGGTGAATTCGATGGAAGGTTAGCAAGGGTTGTTCCTATTGCTGCAAATTACACGTCGGAATGGGCCGGTTCAGCCGCAAGATATGACTGTCGAATTAAGATACGGTACAATAAGGAGCTCATGGCGCAACTCGAGGAAGGTATGTTTCTAGCTGTGAAGAACTTTCGTGGACAATCGAAAAAATCAGCAAAAGAAGGAATTGAAAGATATACGGTTATGGTGATTTCCAAAGTTTGGCCGCAACACTACGGATTAGGTGGTGTAAGTGACAGTCACTACTACCCAATGCAAATGGAGATAATTGAGCAATCTGTCGCGGATTGGTCTACGGATGATCAAGCAACTATGATGGTCCAAATGACTGCAATTCCAATCAATTATGATCTCGTGATAGACAAGAAAGGAGACATAAGTTTCAAGAAAGGTTTCTCATATCCACTCATTGGTGAACAGGTCTTCGTAATCAATATGGAAACAGTAGATTTCATCTATAACTCGAAGGTAAAGGAATCAATTGGTTTCACAAAGAAGATTTCAGTTGCAGATCCTCGAAAGGACCCCCGTGTTGGAGTTCTTCGAATGTTCATGGAATCAGATGAAGAGGTTCCAATCTATGTAGACCTACCTAAATTACTGCGGTATCATTTTGGTGTGTTTAGCTTCACTGGTGGAGGTAAGAGCAATCTGCTTTCTAATCTATTCAGAAGGATTCTGTATCACGGTGAAGAAACCAAACTAGTGATCTTCGACATCAGTTGTGAATATCCATTCCTTCTGAGTGATGTGTTCATGGACCCTAAGATTGCAAGTACTATTGTTCTGGAGGAAGAAGCAAAGACCGCAGACCACTTTGCAAGGTCAATAGTCAAACCTCGAGATTTTGAGGAGGATAATCGAGCGAATGAGATCCTCAAGAAAATTTATGCAAAAGGCAAAGTAACATACTTCAATCGACCACAGACACAAGTTCCCACCTTTGGTAGTTTGATTCAGGAAATGCGTGGCCTTCGAACTGATAATTCCAATCGACCAACCTATGTTCAAGCGATGGATGAAGTCATTGATGCTATAATGCAATATATGGAGACAAACAATAGCTCAGAACATGAAGAAATAGATGGCAATGTTGTAGACATTCTTGATACTGCAGCAAAGGCCGCAGTAGCAACTTTTCAAGTTCATGACAAGTCAGCTCTCTATGCATGGGCAACTACTCGAACAACATTGAAGGCTGTGATTGCAAGAGCAAAGAAAGCTAGTTCAACTGGAGATACGGTGAAATCGCTCCTGAAGAAACTTTCAGGACCTGAGCGAATCATCTGTATTTCAATAGCAGACCCAGATACAATTAGAGACCTCGTGATTAAGTTGACAGGTGCAGCTCTCAGGTATCGAAAGAAGACTTTCGAAATTAAGCCACAAATTCTCTTCGTCTTTGATGAAGCGCAGGAATTCATTCCGTCAGGAGCAAGTGGTCATCTAGCGCATACGAGTTATGCAGTTGAGAGACTGTTGCGCCAAGGGAGAAAATATGGTCTTGGAGGAGCAATCGCTACTCAGAGAATTGCATATCTGAACACGAACATTCTGCAACAGCTTCACACGTTCTTTGTAGGCACATTACCGAGACCCTATGACAGGACTGTTGTGAGCAGCTCGTTCCAGATTGATCTGAGTATCCTTGACAAAACACTCGAGTTCCCACCTGGGTCTTGGTTGTTATCCAGCTACATTGCAACTGGACTCGACAACGTTCCTGTCTTTGTGAAAGCGGATAACTCCGAAGATGCACTCAAGGAATACATCGAATCGAGTAAACCAAAGACTGCACCAAAACCTAAAGTCACCGCAAAGAAGAGTAAGGATTCAGACCAAGAAACACTCGGTTAGAATCGGTATCGTACTTCCCGAATTCGAGGGGGTCTTTTATGTAACAGTATGAACAGGTTAGTAAGTATGAGGTAGAGGTCTGTGATCATCGACTACGATAAAAGAACGGTCGGAATCAAGATAGTCTTCTTTGGACCTGCAATGAGCGGGAAGACAACGACAATCAAGTGGCTCTTCAAAGAGCTGAACCTCAATGAGGAACTAACTTCCATCGAGAACAGTGTTGGAAGAACGATGTTTATGGACTTCGGCATCATCCCCTTTCAAATGGGAGACGGTTGGACAATAAATGCACATGTCTGGTCTGCAACAGGTCAAGATTTTTACAAGTCTACTCGGGATGTCATTTTAGTTGGAGCAGATGGAATCATCTTTGTTGCGGATGCACAAATGCATCTTCAAGATGAGAACGTGGAGAGTTGGAATGAGCTAAAGGAAACTGCTCTTGAGTCGGATGAATCACTACCAATCGCAATCCTTCTCAACAAGACAGACTTGGAAAATATTGTCAATGAAACCCAACTTCGCATGGTCTTGGAATTGGACTCAAGAGTTCCAGTCTTTCTTGGAATAGCTAGCCAAGGAAAGAACGTTACAGAGATATTCCAGTGGTTGTTTCAGAAGGCCGTCAAAACTGCAGTTGCTTAGTCACTATCTTTGCGAGAGAGAGATTGAATCTCCTCTATGTCATGAGTATCTGCGAGGTTTCCGAATAGATGCCCAGACCTCTTTGCCTTGGTGTCAACGTATGCTTGGCTGTATTCAGTTAGTTCAGTGATAAGTGGTAAGCGTTCCATGATGTTGATTCCAGCTTCGGTTAGTTGCCGGATCTTCTCAGGATTATTTGTCAGTAGTTTGATTGATTTTATTTTAAGGTTCCGGAGGATGTTAGCGGCAATCCCGTAATCTCTTTCATCGGGTTGAAATCCCAGATGGATGTTAGCATCAATTGTGTCTAAACCTGCATCCTGAAGTGAATAGGCTTTAATCTTCTCAGTGAGACCGATGTTCCGCCCTTCTTGTCGTAGGTAAAGAACAACACCTGTTCCTTCTTTTTCTATGATCTTCAGTGATTCCAATAGCTGGTCCCTACAATCACATCTCTTACTTCCCATCACGTCACCAGTGAGACATTCTGAGTGGACACGAGTTACTACTCCCTCTTTGTCAATAACATCCCCCTTGATGATTGCTGTATGTTCCTTTTGATCGCATGGACTAACAAATCCGCAAATCTGAAACTCTCCAAACCTGCTTGGAAGGTCAGCAACCGCGACTAATTGTACACAGCATTCATCCGTAACACATACTTGCTTCTCGCTTGTATCAAGAAGCATCTCTATTTGTTCAGTTGAAAGTTTCATTTTAACTCGTCTCTCTTTTCTCAACCTTCTAGTCGCATTTATGTATACCTTTATTTATTGCGTTGTAAATATATTCACGAAATTACAGAATGAAATATGACAATCGTGGTGCTTACAAATGACCTTAGACTATAACTCTGCAGTTGACGAGATTCAAAAACTGCTTAAAGAAAAGACGAAGAGATATGCTTTCAAAAAATTGGAGCGAGAAGTCATTCTCACTGGTGCTTGTGTTGAGTGTGGCTCATGCGTTGAAGGCTGTCCTGTAGATGCAATTTCTGGAAACCGCGTTGAGAACAAATATGTACCATCTCTAACAGGAGAATGTACGTCCTGTGGTATTTGCTATGCGATGTGCCCACGCGCGTTTTCAATTCAAGATGACTTGCTCGGAAATGTCAAGAGTGCTTGGAAGGTGAGGTCTCTGGGAAACCACCAACGTCAAGATGGAGGAGCAGTTACGGCATTTCTTGAGTATATGCTTGAGAAGAAACTGATAGACGCTGCAGTAGTTGCTGGTCAGACACCTGATAATCCATGGTTACCAATTGCCAAAAGGGTCACCAACAAAGAACAACTCCACGAGTGTGGCGGAACTATCTATACCCATACTCCAGTAGTTTCAGAGATGATCAAGGGTTTCAAAGAAGGTCTCACTAAGCAAGCAATTGTGGGAACAGCATGTAACATTGACGCTATCGAAAGAATGGAATCACACGTGGCAGGATTCTTCACAGTAAACACAGATGCTAGTGTTTTCAAGATTAGCCTCTTTTGCATGGAATCTTTCAATTATGCAGACCTGATAAAATTCCTGAAAGATGATGGAATCAAAATAGAAGACGTGAAACGCTTTGCAATTGCAGGCGGCCAATTTACTATCACAATGGAAAGCGGTGAGAAAAGCTGGCCGGTCAAAGACCTAGATCCTGCGGCCGCTTCTTCATGCGCATATTGTCCAGACTTGACCGGAATGCACTCGGACATCTCATGCGGTAATATTGGTTCGGATGAAGGATGGACCACTGTGCTAGTTCGTACTGCAATTGGAGAAAAGGTTCTGCAAGGTGCATTGAAATCAGGAATGATTGAAGCTGAAGAACTCGAACCCAAAACAGTGCGGACAGTAGCAAATTCAGCTCGTTTCAAGAAGAACAAATTCTACAAACTTAGTGCTCCACATTAATGAAGAGAGAATAGATACTTGGTGAGAACTTCTCCTTACCAAGCTATCAATTTATTTTCTTGTTCTGAAGTACAAAACAATGAGTACTAAAAGTGAAAGACCACCAAAAATACCAACAACGCCATAGAGAAATGCTGGAGCGCCTTCATAGCCCATTGAGGTCACGGTCACATTGAACCACTCAGTACTTTCAACATTGTTGACTGATGAATTGTCAGTTGCTGAAACCCTATACCAGACTACTGCTCCGTGAGTATACTCTCCAATTTCCGTTGTGAAGAAGTCGTCGATTTCAGATAGTGTCATAGACATCGTTTCAGGTACGAAGTCTGCACTTTCAGGATCGCCTATACCCCACTCTATTGTGATATCTTGAATATTGTTGAGATCCCAAACATAAGCTTGTACTGTCAGATTGTTTGAAGTCTGTGAGGTTAATGACTGGAGAACTTCAACTTGTGCAATGATTGGATAGTGGGCATCTGGAGTAACATCAACTTGAATTAGTGAGTACGATGTCTGATTGAAGAAATCACGCAAAGTCATGTTGTAGACATGAACACCAACATCAAGCGCATCCACATTGATTGTGAAATTCTCTCCATACCAAGTTCCATTCATCATGACAGAGCCATCAAAGGTGAGGTTATACAACATGGGGTTATTCTCTTCAACAGTCCAAGTAAGGTTGTATCCAGTGTACCCTTCTTCATAGACAACATCATCAGCTGCATCAATCACTGGAGCTCGGATATCAGGATAAATTCGAACATATACTGAATCAGTTGTAGACTGATTGAACGTATCAAACGCTGTTATGTTGAAGGTATAATTCCCTAAGAAGAGGCTTTCAAGTGAGATACTAATGTCACCACCATCGGGGTCAGTGAATGACCAGTTCGGTTGAGTAACATTAAGAGGTGAGTGTAATTCAGGATTAGTGATGTTTCCATAGAGAGTATCGTTGAAGTGAACGAATCCATTAATTGTGTAATTTTTCGGATTGGAATCATAAGCTTCCCAACGAACATCAAACCCGGTATCACCAAACTCGAATTCAACATCATCAGGTGACGAAATTGCGGGATTCGTGAGATCTTCTAGAACTGTCACATTTACGATGCTAGTAGAATTCAATCCCATTGTGTCGTTGACAAAGAGTGTATAGATGTACCAGTGACTTGCATTCAAACCATCTACATCGATCTCAATATCATCACCAACCCAATCGCCAGTTTCCAAGACAGAAGAGTTAGTACCAGGTTCATTGGAGTATCGTGAAATGTTGTAGAAGTCGGGGTTGTATTCAGTTGTGTTCCACCTGATTTCGTTTCCGAAACGACCCGCTTCGTATGTAATGTTTAGGGGTTGGGTAATTATTGGTGCAGCTGTGTCTTCAATAGCACGAACAGTAGTAGTGATCGAGGTATTTTCCTCAGCTTGATTGAATACTGTGATAACAAATGTGAAATCTTGCGGAACAGTTACTATCAGATTTCTTGTTATCAGATAGACAAGTAGTACTGTCACAGAACCACCATCCCATGAAGCGGAGGTATAATCATCTCCATCCACAGTAACTGACCAGTTCTTCGGGTCAGTATCAAATGCATCATATTCAATAGTTTCAGCAACTGTTCCATTCTCAAACTCAAAGAGTGTGGGCCCGGTTATGGTTGGGGCTGCAAGCTCCATCGTTGTTGTTGGGGCCGCTGAGAAGGTACTATTGTTGACGCTAGTGACACATGGTGAGAGAATAATCAACGTCAGCATGAATACGAATATGAAACGGGTATGATTTGATGACAACATCTATGTAACATCCTGAGTGCCAGTATTAGATTATTAAACGGCCGAACTTCGGAGTTGGGTTTTATACCCTTCGGTATCAATTGATTGAACAGTAAGAACTAAAGGGTATGCATCTAGAATACGCTGATAAGAACAGATGTTATAGAGATGCCAAGTCATTCTCTGTATGGGACGTCTAGACGCAGGGGACACACATCGTGCCAAAGGCAATCTTCTCAATTTGGTGGGACGACCGTCTTGGACCAATGGTCGGTCGGTCATACCCTGAAACTATCACACTCAAGAGTGAAGAAGCAATTACCATCTTCATGGGTCATGGAGTAAACCAAGAAACTGAAGTTGGTTATTCCAAAATACAGAGTGGGTTAGTCATTTCATATATGCAAACGCCCAGCTGTATAGGTATTCTTCTCAAAGATGGAGAAAATAGCGCAGCTGTTGAACGTAATTTAAGTCGACTTATCCCTCACATAAATTTTGATAGTGACCAGTGGGATCAGGAATTGGAGAAAGCATTTGCTGTTCTTCATGACTTGATGAATGAAACAAGTGGTGAAGAGCTTCTGCTCAATCCAGGCGTAAAGCAACTTGTTGGAGACATGATGGAAAAAAGGATTGAGGCTATTAAACCAAAACATGTCATGAGAGCCACTGTGAGATATCCAGAGGCTTATGATGCACTTGGAAACGATGACGCAGAAGTAGCAAGACTTCTGAGAGACTTGGAAGATGAAGAAGTACTTGAATCAAGAACATATGGTCGAAAAGTGGAGTGTCGTCAATGTGGTGATACGGATCTCACAATCGAATTACAATGTCCAAATTGCAATTCCAAGGATATTCACAAAGTGTACACCGTCTTTTGTCCGAAGTGCAGTAACCAATTCCATGCAGTTATTATTGATGATTTGTCAGAGGTCACATGTCTAAGCTGCAAACAACCAGTAAAGGTTAACGAATTAGCAGTAATCGATGTCGAACCATTGTGTAATGAATGTGGTACAGCTTCAAATGATCCAAAGATTGTATTCAAATGTGCTACTTGTGACAAACAACTAAAGGGTGCAGATCTCCTAAGTGGTACAGGACTAGCGTACTATTTCAAACACTGAATTTAGTATCATTAATCCATTATGAGATGAGAAAATGCTGTATGAGAAAGTCCAAGATAATCCTCGTCTTGCGCCCCAGGATTGGATGACACGATACAATGACGCACTTGTTCCCGATGAACACAATGATTGGGATGGTAAAACTTTCAGAGGAACTGGAGTTCCTATTGAAGAACACCCACTGAAAGGTAATTGCAATATGTATGGATGTGGCAATTGCGAAAGTGAACGAGTGAAGGTCATCTATGCGCAATGGTTAGTTAGCGTCGCGAGTGGGGATGCATATTGGGATTATGAAGTGATTTGTGAAGATTGCGGCAAGTATACATCAAGGTCATTTTCAGAAAATTAGTTCAAAACTGAATTGACAAATTATTTATCACACCAATCACAGCAAAATTCTATTCTCCAGTGATTGGAGAGGAGTAAGAGTATCAATGAAATTAGCTGTTGTAAAGATAGGTTGCATCGCCGCAGCACCGCTTCTCGATCTTTTGTTCGATGAAAGAGCAGAACGAGAAGATTTTGAAATCAGAGTATATTCAACTGGTGCTAATATGGACGTTGGTCCATGTGCAACCCTAATTGAAACCCTCAGTACTTATGAGCCACAACTAGTTCTCGTCATTAGTCCAAATGCATCTTTGGATGGACCGAAAAGCGTTCGGACCCATTTCATGGAAAAGGGGATTCCGGTGATCTCTATTTCAGATGCGCCTTCAAAGAAGGCATGGCAGATAAAAGATGAGAAAGGAAAGAAGAAACTTGTAGCAGGGGATGGAGAAGGATTCATCATTATCCCATCAGATTCGATGATAGGAGCTCGTGGAGAATTCCTAGATCCCACAGAAATGCTTCTCTTCAATGCAGATGCACTCAAGGTGCTTTCTGTTTGCGGTGTTATGCGAGGTCTTAACCTTAATCGGAACATGCATGGAGCAGATTAAAGCTGGAAAAGAAGTTGATCTACCAGCAGTCACACTTGATGCAGATGCCGCAATGGAGTATGCCAATTTCGCAAACCCATATGCAGGGGCAAAAGCATACGCAGCTCTCAAGATTGCAGAAGCTGTTGCTGCTGTAACAACCAAAGCATGTTTCAAACTGAAGGAACCAGCAGACTATGTTCCAATGGTTGCAGCAGGGCATGAAATGATGCGTACAGCCGCACTCTTAGCAGATGAAGCTAGAGAACTCGAAAAAGGACAAGATTCTGTCTATCGTACTCCACACGGATCCGATGGAAGAGTAAAGACCAAGACCAAGTTGAACGACAAACCAAAGTAGACTGAGCTTCAGCTACTTGTTGTTCTGCTTCATCTTCGTCTTAACGACGGACCTTGCATCTTTCAACAGTTTCTCAGCATGGGTCAAGCTAAGACCTTCGACCTTCTGAGATAATCTCTGAGCGGTTTCACCAGCTAGTTGTGCTGCGGATTCATATCCAGCCGCCTTGAGTTTTTTCTCAAGTGCAGAACCAATACCAGGTACACTGCGAAGAGGCATCATGTCTTTGAATTCTTCACCAAGAATCTCACTCATATCGCTATCACTTATCTCAGAGCCTGCATCCATTATATCGATTTGACTTTTGATTGAGTCAAAATCATCAGATCCAACAAACGCATCCACTGTGCTTTTGACTTGTTTCTCATCAAAGTCAAGAGCAAGTTCTTCAACTTCAATTTCTCTCCCAAGAATTTCTGGAAGAGGTCCGATGAGATATAGTGCAATTAGTGAAGATAGAATCGCAAATTGCCCACCAACAGCAATTACAACTGGTGGAACTTCAAACACAAACCCGAAAACGGTAGCATTCAAATCTAGAGCCCAGAAGAGAGTCATATAGCCCAAGAAGAAGAACCAGATCAAAGACAACCGTATTCCCTTGGTTCGCACAGATCCCAATTCAGGCCAAATTAGTAAGAGACAAATCCCCAGTAAGAATCCTTCAACGAATCTCTCAGAAACCAAGAGACCAAATAAAAGGAAGGTTAGACTGGGGTCAAGGAAATATCCGTTGTAAAATGCAGAACCAAAGATAGTAAGCAAACCCATCAATAACAGAATGAAACTGAACGCGGTTTTTCTTCCCCTTGTATCAGCCATTACACCAGCAACAAGAACCCCCACACACAGGAGAATAATTTCAAAAACCTCTAGACCTAGAAATTGACTAATTGAAATAAATGATGTATCACTGGCAAAGAATTCTTGAATGCTCAATTTTGTAACCGAGTACCAGAGTAAATGAGAGGACATGATGAAAACAGTTGGTACGAAATATCGCATTGAATTTCCCGATACAGTAAGGGATACTCTAGGCTGCTTCCATGGTTTCAATCCTGCAGAAATTATGATTACAATGAAACTCACGATTGATGGTAGGATAGCACCATATGAGTCACCGAAGATTGTACTCACATCAATCATTGAGTAGATTAATTGTAACACAATGGCGATAGTAAGAAAGGCTGCAGTTGTTCGACCTCTAAATTTAACGACTACGCTTTGTCCTAAGCGAAGAATCCAGAGCACAAGAAGTGCAGCTATCCCCACAAAAGAAGAAATCACAAGAGCAAGATTGAGATCCGCCAAGTACGGATCAAATAGCGGTACTAGACGAAGAATACCAATGATAGCAGGAGCAGTTGAAAAGAGATAGATCAAAGGATCAAGTTTCTTTACCCGATCTGCAATCGCTCCTATTGTGGGCAATGTAATAACGGCTGCAAATGCACCGTAACCAAGCAATCCTTGATGTTCAAGTAAAGTCATATCAAATAGGGTTCCAGATAGGAGTCCTAGAATGACATAGATAAACATGGATAGTGGAATGGAAAATAGTAGAAAAGTTATCACAGTTCGATATGGAAATTCTCTATACTCCAGCAAATCAATCTCTCCTCAATTTCAAGCATTATTCACCGAGAAATGTAATCATATGGATTTTTCGACGCTATTTCAGAATTGATGCATGATGACGTGGTATATTCTTGTGTATAGCGAATACTTAAAGAGATTCAGATTTTTGAACTAAACACGGAGAGAGCATATTTGGCAGGGAAACTTGGTGTACAAGAATTCATGGTTCTAACTTCTGGAGGTTCGCCCATCTTCCACTATTCAATCAGCGATGTCAGAAAATTAGATGAACTGCTGTCGGGTTTCCTTAGTGCAATTACTAGTTTTGCCACTGAGTTTGGAGAGCGATCGATTCAGAGTCTCACATTTGAGGGTTCTGAATTATTATACGAACAAGTTGAGGATGATTGTCTGTTTATCTTCCTCGTTGATACTGATTCATCTGAGAAAGTACTTCGATCAGTTCTTCGAGAGCTAAGCAAGAAATTCATGTCACGTTACGAAGCTGAGCTAGCAATGACCATCCCGATTCTTGATGTGTTCATGGATTTTGAACATGAGGTGAGAGGAGTCTTCACATATTATGAAGGGATTCTGATCATAATGTCCAGTCTGAGTGCCTTTGTTATCCCTGAGATCAAGAAAGATATGATGGATCTAGTCCTTAGGTCTGGCGGTTTTCTGGATGAATTTCATAGGGACTTCGGAGGAGCAGGGAACAGGATTTTGCCAGAGATAGATGGAGTGACATCAATCTACGATTTGAGTAGAAATCTTGGTGTGTCCATCGAGGATATTTCTGATGTCATCGAGTATCTAGCAATTAGAGGACTACTAAGAGTTTCAAAGATATGTCCACTCATTCGGACAAATGATAGTCGATTCGATGCATACCTCGATCTTATCGGTTTACCCAACAAAGACTACCAATTGCTTGAACGTGCAAAATCATTCTGCAATGGTGATCGACCACTAGTAGATATTAGTGAACGACTTGGTGTTGTTCCAGAGAGGCTGTACGAAGTTCTCGAGAAACTCGGTGAAGAGGTTGAATGGCGTTTAATCGAAGTAATTGGACTTCTTGAAAAGAACTAATCTCTTCTCGAAGGTATTAAGTGGGTTTAAGATTAATAAACCAGCACCGCAGCGTTGGAGGCCACCCCTTGGTCAAAGAGATTGTAGTACTTCGAGACTCTGGCATTCTTCTTTTCCACTATAGTGTAAGTGGAACCAGAAAGTTAGATGAGCTCGCAGCAGCATTTCTCTCAGCCGTTGGATCTTTTGCACAAGAGGTCAGCCAAGATAGGATCACAGTGATGTCGTTTCAGAAGAACAAATTAGTCTGGGAACGAAAAGGAGACCTCTATTTCATCGCTCTTGTTTCTGAAGACGATAGTGGAGAGATTCATAGAGTAATCCTGCAAGATTTAGCAGAGCAATTTGTCAGTATGTACTACTCTGATCTCATGAAGGAAATTCCTGATGCTAAGAGATTCAGACCTTTTGCAGATACCGTGGAAGTAATTCTACACAAATTTGATGGAATACCGGGTCTTGCAAGAAGGTACAAGACCATCCTTCTTCCCGCGGATGAACTCAATCGCATGAAGAAGAGCATGGCAGAAGTTGAACTAAACCGTGATATTCTACGAGGAGCGGTAATTACTAACGACGGATATGTAGCCACGTCTAATCTAAGAGCGTATGAATTGGAAGCTTCTCTTGATTACATTCCATCTCTTGGCAAAGATATCGAGATAAAAGACCATTCTAGCCTCGACAAAGCTGCATCATTATTCATGAAGAAAATTGATGAGAGATGTATATGTTCTTTCGTCATTAATCAGGGTCTTTCAGAAACAACATACCTAGAGCTTCTACGTCCATTCATCTCACTCGTTCAACTAACTAGCTTTGATGATGCAAGAAAGTTCGAACCGGATAAGATGGAAGGTCCCATATCATTCTATGATTTTGATGCAGTAGAGGCTATTGCATCTGTTGAAGAAATTCGACGAGAAACCCAGATGATTTATGGGTCAGCCACAGAGGACCTCCGTTCAGGCGCGTTAAGAATGGTCAATAATCTTGGAAAAAGAGTTACAGTTATTGAGATGCACGATTCTTCTGGTTTGCAAAGAGATGAATCTGATGAGATGCTGGCAAACTTCATAGCTAAAGGATTTGTCCGAATTACCAAGCTATTCCCAGTCATCCAAGACAGAGATGAGCGGTTTGCCGCATATCTTGAAGTCATAGGAATAAAGAAAAGAGACTATGATGTTGTAAATTCAATCTGGAAGTACTGCAATGGAAGCCTATCTATTAGAGAGATATCTGATAGGTCGGGCGTTCTTGCTGCTAGAATCCTAGAAGTGTTAGGTGAACTAGGTAATCATGTCACGTGGTCAAATGATAGGGTGTTAAGCCATGTCAGGTAAAATAATTTAGCTCTTTTTTTTGTAAAGTGAAACTACTTAAGAGACCGTTGTTTTAGGTAATCCATGAGCGCACAGGTCACACGGTGGTTGAAGAATTATCCTTCAAAAGAAACACGACGCAGATACGAATTTGCGTTCTCTCAGTTTTGTAAATTTCATCAGGTCACTCCTGCAGATACTCTCAAGTGGTCAGTAGAAGAAGCTGAGGATCGGCTTATCGCCTGGAAGAATCAACTCGTAGAAGAAGGAAAGGCAGGGTCTTCTATCAAGGTAGCTTTCACAGTGGTCAAGCAATGGTTTCGCACCAACCGGATTAGGGTTGATGTGCCATGCAAGAACGTTTCAACAACGCGAACCTATCTCGATTATCTACCTAGTCGTGAAGATGTTCACCGACTGTTAGACACTACAAAGCTACATCATAGAGTAATAATAGCCCTCATTGCTTTTTCAGGGCTTCGACCTGTCGACGTGGCAAGTCTGAGGTATGAGCACATCAAGAAAAGCTTTGAAGCTGGAGATGAGGTTT